>Ga0209704_1000177_pt1 | contig 11864 bp, 14 predicted proteins | sample PPLLaktember2015_FD_187258 | JGI IMG/M metagenome (GOLD analysis project Ga0209704, IMG submission 187258) | Freshwater sediment microbial communities from Prairie Pothole Lake near Jamestown, North Dakota, USA - PPLs Lake P7 Core (6) Depth... | ecosystem: Environmental > Aquatic > Freshwater >... | reverse complement strand
ACCTCCAGAAGTAGATGTCTTTGAGGTTGGTTTAGGTGCCTTGGTACGAACCAATGCGCCCGCTGGTTCAGCAGACTTAGTTGCCTTAGGAAGTGCTTCAGGTTTAAAAGTTGGTTTAGGTGCCTTTACACTTGCTGTTGTTTTTCCTGCAGAAGGAAGTGCTGGTCTAGATGGTGTACCAGATAATGCCTTAGTAGAAGATACTTTAGGACCAGAAGGTTTGGATGGATTTATACGACTGCTAGGTGCTGTTGGTTCATTCCAAACGTTAGTTGTAATTTTATTTGCACCTTTTGGAGCAGTTCTAACGGTAGGCGCTTTTACTGTTCTAACTATTGGTGCTGGAGATGGTGCAGACTTTACAATATTTTTTGCAATTTTAGCACTCGATACTGGATTTAATGCAGTACTAGTAATAAGAGAATCAGTAGCTGCAGTTCTTAATGGTGTTTTTGCCCTTTTTAAAGCAAATCCTGCTAATGCTTTTGCACCCTTAAATAAAGAAGCCAATCCAGCCTCATTAATAATTTCAGACATGATCTGATTAGATTCTTCTTCAGAATATCCCTCACTTAATAGATATTCTAGAACCTGATCATAAATATCAACTTCTTCCTGAAAATCGTTCTCTGAACGTACATCAACATGCTCATAAATTTGCTTATAAGCATTACTAAAATCTACAAATTCTTTATCTCTCATTTTTATAAAGACTTTTTAGATATTTATAAAAAAGAAGCGCCCCGTGAGAGGCGCTTTTTAAGTGCTTGGCGACGTGCCTTTGCTTGTCGTAGTGCTTGCGGTTTTAGTTTCCGCTTCTGCTCCTTCTTTGAATGGTGGTAGCGATTGGGGACTTGCATTAGTCTTGTGCTTGTTGGGACACATTAGTATCTATATTCACGGAAGTCAAGGAGTCCAGTTGAGGAAGTGTCTTCTTTTTATTTCTATTCAGTGCTGCCTGACGAATTTTTTCTCTGGTCTCTGGTGAGTGTGTTTTCCCTTGCATGGGATTATTCTCTTTCATTCTTAATCTCATATTTTCCTTAAACTCACCACTTTGAGTTTTTCCATACATTCCATTTTTTTCCCCAGAGTTCTTTCTTCTGGGGTCACCTTTCATTTTTTCAATAGTTTCTGGTGAATGTTTTTTACCTAACATAGGTGGCATTTTTTCTTTTAATTTTTCTATCGTTTCTGAAGAATGTTTCCAACCAGAATTTATAGTCATTCCTCCACCACCAGGAGATACATTCAAAAGGTTTTTATTTTCGGCAATATACCTTACTTCTAAACCTTCAATATAAGAAGCATCTTCACTCTGTTCTAAAACAGATAATTCAAAATTTTTAATTCCATATTTTCTAATAGAGTTATAAAATTTAGGACAATCATTTTTCTTCTTTTCAGTTTTATAAGCGTATTGATGTTTTTTCCAACGCTCTTCTGGTTTAAGAGAAGTTATACCAATATACCGTTGTCCCGTAATTTTATTTTCAATACAATAAAGACTATACACTGAACTAAATGAGAACTGAACTATAATTATTTATAAAATATTAAAGTTCAATCTTATAAGAAAATCCATTCTTCTTCTCAAATTTAGTCGTAGAGTCAAACTTATCTTGAAGGTCCGCTTTATGAGAAATTACAAATACATTAATATCTTTAACGACATACTTGATAATTTTAAGAAACTCATCAGCACCAAAACCATCAAGAGAAGAGTCAAAAACTTCATCAAATAAAAGAATATTGCAATTTACGGAATTTTTAACTCTTGCTACTTCACGCCAAGCAAAAAGTAGAGCAAGGTCTATACGTGCTTTCTCACCCTCACTGAAGGAACTATAAGAAAAGTCTTCGTGAATGGGGGATTTTACCGTTTCGTTGAACTCTTCATCCAGATGGAAATTAATGTAAAAGTCCATCATCTGAAGATAACGATTCACCTGCTGATTTATGAACGGAAGATACTTCTTGATGATCTTCGTCTTTACACCATCATCCTTGAGTAAGGAGTAGGCAAAATCGTAATAAACGATTTGTTCTTTTTTCTTTGCTAATTCTTCAAATGTTTTTTGGAGATTGGATTGAAATTCTTCTAACTTCTCATGCTCAGTATTTCTGTTTGCAAGGTTTTGGGTAATAGTTTGAATTTCATTTTCAAGATCTCTGATTTGTCTCTGGTTGAGGGAAATCCGAGTATTGTTTTGAGAAATCTCATGGTTGAGTTTCGTAATCTCCTTGGAAAGTGCGGTAAATTGACGCTCTCTCTCTTGTTCTACTTTTATAGTCTCCTCTAGATCTTGATAACCTTTTTGGAGTTCCTTTGCTTTATTTTGAGCGTCTGTAATTCTATTTAACCGAAACTCTTCTTCAATAGTTTGAGTGCAAGTAGGGCATACCGTATTTTCAGTAAAGAACTTATGCTCTTTGGTAATTGCAGATACTTTTTGAGATATTTTACCTCTTAGATTGTTTAGTTTTACTAACTTATCTGCAGAACCGATAACTTCTTCTTGGTCTTTGGTAAATTTAAAAATATCTTCTTCCGTGCTTGCATTCTCGGTCATATAAATGCCAACTTCTTGGTCTAACTTGGCAATCTTTTCTTGGTTGGCATTAATATTGGCGTTACCACGATTCTCAAGTTCTTCGATAAAGTCTTTTTGCATCTTCATCTTTTCCTTGAGGTTTTCCTTTTTTAACTCAAGAGATTTAACCTGATCTTTTTGTGTCCGAATTTTATCTTTGATTAGATTATTCATCGCAGAAAAAATACGAATATCCAAAAGATCTTCAATTACTTCACGACGATGTGCAGTAACAAGTTGCATGAAAGGAACAAAAGTACTAGAACCCAGAATAACAATTTGAGTAAAAGACTTGTAGTTTACCTTAAGAATGTTTTCTTCAAGAATTCTTTGATTGGCACGATCATCTGCTTCCTTATGCAAAGGATTGCCATTTACTGAAATGTCAAAAACATTCGGTTTAATACCACGACGTACAAGATAATCTCGATTATTGGCAGAAAATTCAATTTCTACTAAACAGTCTTTCTCGTTTACAGTATTAACTAACTGCGGTTTATTAATCTTTCTAAATGGTTTATTAAAGAGAACAAAGGTAAGAGCGTCAAGAACAGTAGACTTGCCTGCACCGTTTGTTCCAATAATTAAATTGGTATGATTTTTTTCAAAGTCAATTTCAGTAAACTGATTTCCAGATGAAAGAAAGTTTTTATACCTAATCTTGTGAAATACTAACATGTTTTGGAGGAATTACGATATCGTCAGGTGTGATCACAGCATACTTGTAATTATACATCTTACAAGTCTTTATAGCAAGGTCGTCGTCAACTTCAACAACTTCCATTTCAGTTTCTTCTTGATCCTCTAACATTAAAGCATAACGAGTAGCATCATCTTCCTCTTCAAAAAGAAATAAAACTTTCTGACCATACTGGTCTTGAACTGCATATGCTCCGTCGTCTTTTCTGTCTTTAAGGGTGAGAAGAAACATTTTACTCTACTTCGCAAGCTTGTCTATAGAGATCTTGAAAAATACCTTTGATTATAGTTTTATCAAATTCAAATTCGGATTCATCTATGTAACGATTTAAAATTGACATCGTGTTTTCTTCTTCATCTACTTCAAAATCTTCATTTTCTTGGATGTCAAAATTTTCGACAATTTTTAGATCTTGAATTCCTGTAGTGTACAGTTTATCAATGAATTTTTCAAAGTCTTTTGGTTTTGATTTTTTACGAACAATTACTTTAACGATCTTATTTTCATATTCAGACGCATCGAATAATTGATAGGGAGTATCCTCATAATAAATGTTATAGAATAATTTATAAGGATTGTTGATTGGAGTGTGTTCTAGAGTTTCGGTATCAAAGATATGAAATCCCCGAGTATCATTTACATCCGTCCAATACATTTCATAAGGATTACCGAGATAGAACACAGTTCCATTATCAGAACGAGTGTGGTAATGACCAGAAAATACCTTTGTGAAGTTTGAAAAAAGATTCGCTTCCAGTCCATGCTCCTCCATTACAAGATGTTTGTTGACACGAAATCCTTTGAGTTCAAGGTGTCCCATAGCAACCTTTGCCTTGGATTTCTTAAGGACCTTTAGAGTTTCATCATAGTTCTCACTACAAATCCAAGGAATAAAAGTCATATCAATTCCACAAACTTTTGTATTTGTCGGGGAACTATAAGTTTTAATATTTGGATAATCCTTGAGAAGAAGAGCAGGAGAGTTTACATTATTGGTATTCTTATAATAACAATCGTGATTACCAACAATCATATGAACATCATACTTTTTAAGAGGGTCAAATACAACTCTCTTTGCCCATTCAAGACTTTGATAATCAATTGACTTACGACTATCAAAGGCATCTCCCATATGAATGACCGTCTCTACCCCGTGTTCTTCAAGGGCAGGAAAAAATACATTCTTATAAAAGAGTTCAAAGTAATCATGAAGATGCTTTGAACCTTTTTTTGCCCCGTAATGACTGTCCGTAAGAATTGCTACCTTCATCGATTTCCGTTTCTGTACTGGATTGCGTCCTTCATACTATTATACTCTGAATTGTTCCCAGAAAGCAAGCCATCATCAATTGTCATAACCTCATCAAACCCAGACCTTTCAATAATTTTTGTTTTAATGTCCAACTGCTTCTTTTCTTTTTGAATTCTTCTCAAAAATGCGTAGTGAATAATTTGAGTGAAATATGCAAAAGGGTTCTTAGACTTTTCTGGATCGAAGTTGTGAATGTACTGAACACAATTTTCAATTCCATCAGAAATCATATCCTCACGGAACATATAATTTACAAAATTTGGTTTATATGATAAATGAGTCGCAATCTTTAGAAAACACTCACCAAGATAATTTGGAATAGGAGGTTTACCTTCCCAATGTTTTGCTCGATCCTCTCTGGTTGGATTCCTTCCATTTTTCTTTAAGAAGTCTGCCTCAACCTTAGATCGATAAACGATCAGTGATTCCAATAATTCTTTGTTGTTTACATAATGTTCAGTTTTCTTCTTCGACATAACATCGGACTCATTCAATATAACTTTTGTTTATTATACCACACTCAAGGGGGCTTGACAAGACATAAAAAACTTAGTAGACTAGGTTTGTCCCCGTTGAAGATGAGAATCTAGCTTTCTTTAAGATCTTTAAAGATCCTTTCAAGTTTCTTGCGAGCATCTTCCACAGAACCGATATAACCCATCTTTGAAGATGGTTTTACCTTACCTGATGGGTTATAAACATCTGCTGAATTATCATCTTCAATATAATCATTGTAGATATTAATTAATCTCTTATCTTTAGTTTCAGTCATAGTAATAATCTTATCAAGTTTTACAATAAAGAAATCATCACTTGACATTTCGATCCATGATTTTACTTTAAGATGAGTTCCATGTTGATTATGGAATGTTTTCATAGTAACTGGATTTTGAAGTACAATGACTGGATCTCCATCATTCTCATCCACCATGACTAATGATAGAATCTCTTCACCAGATACTAATTTTATAATTGCGTAAAACTCTTCTCCCATTAGTTCTTTAGCGGAATGTTTACAATATCGTAATTAAAATTTTCTTCATTATAAACTTTAATTCTTTCAATTAAGTGATTGAGTGTATAATTCTTTCTTGACTTATAACTGATATCATCGGCAATATCATATAGAGTTGCCTTTGTTTTATTGTCCCCTTTTCTTAGGACTCTTCCGATTGATTGGAGATTTCTGATTCTTGATTTACTAGGGGAAGCAAATATAACGTTGTGTAAGTTTTTAATGTTAATGCCCGTAGAAAAAGTTCCGTAAGAAGCAACGATAATTGCGTTATTTTCTTTTTCGGTGATTTCTCGAACTTTTTCTCGGTCTTCAGTATCAACTCCACCATGTACAAAAAATACATGACGATTCTCTGCGATACTCTTATTTATGAGTTCGTATAAAGGTTGTCCGTGACCTTCGACTCTGGAAAATAGAATTAGAGTATTACCTTTCAAATCAAGGGCAAGGTTGCGGATAAACTTATTACGTTTTTCATGATTAATAATATACTGAACCTCATCCTCAAAAGTCTCAAACTTATTCGGTGGGTGTTTCAATAGCAGTATATTGATATCCAATTTGGCAACGTGTCCTTTTTGCATCAGTTCTTCTGTTCTGATGATCTTATAAGAAGGTCCAAACAACCCTTCTAGAACCCATTTGTGAGTTTGTGTACCATCTAGAGTTCCTGTAAAACCATAACGGAATTTAGCATCAGAAAGTTTTGACATTATAGATACTAATGACTTTGATTTAAACTGGTGTGCCTCATCTCCTACGACTACATTAAATCTTGAAAAATATTGACGGGGGAGTTTGTAGATAGATTGCCAGGTTGTGATGATCACCTGAGAGTCTGTTTCTCTTTCTTTCCCTGCGTATATTTTGTGGCAGTATGAACCAACATCCCACCCATAATCTGCAAAATCTTTATACATTTGTTCTACAAGGGAAGTCGTTGGAACAACTATCAGAGTATTTTGTCCTTTCTCAACGTAATATCTCACAATCGCATATATCATCAACGACTTTCCAGAAGCAGTTGGAGATATCAACAACTTTCTATTGTGTTTTAAAGCGTCGTATACTCCCTCAACTTGGTACTCACGGGGAGCATACTTGCAAATAGAAGTCATGTAATCTTTTACGCCTTCCTTTGAAATCATCTCATTGACTTCAAAAGGGAGTCCATAAAACTTATTATTTGTGAATTCATATGTATACTCATGATTCTCACAAAAACGTGTAAGTTTATCTAACAAACCGACATAAATTTCACCTGTCTGTGTGTTAAATAAGCGAATTTTTCCGTCCCAGTGTCTACTTCTATACTGGGGCATAAAACGACTATTGGGGACTTCAAAAGTAAATTGGTCCGCCAATTCATAATATACGTGAGGTTCTGCTTTTACCTGAAGATATACCTCATTCTTTTTCGATATAACCAAGTGTGACATAAGTTCATATCAATATAAAAATATTTATTGGCAATAAAAAAAGAGGCATTTCTGCCTCACTATTTAAAGCACCTCCAACTGCTGCTTGTCCAACTTTTTTAACAGTATTAAAAACTCTTGATGATCCTGAAATAGGAACTCCAGATGGTTTTTGTAGTTGACTTTGATTTGGTTGAAATCCTGGTTGTTGTTTTCTTATCGGTGCATTTCTTGTATTTTGATTAATTGATTGAGATAAACTACCCAGTTCAGTTTGAGAATTGAGAATATTCAAGAATAGTTTGCTTCCACTCCTCACTCATATTTACCATAATAACTAAAGCATTCTCATTAGTATCTGCATAACCTTCCGCAACAAGGTACTCAAGAATAATGTCAAAGTTATCTAGTTCATAATCTTGCTTAAGAAAACCACCCACAGTATTTTTTAATCTGTCATAAGTTTGTTGACCTTGCTGAGTTCCTTGTCTTCTTCCAAGTGCTCCACCAATGTCACCTAAAACAGGAAGATTTCCAGTTCTGTTTCTACCTTCTCTTTCACCAATTCTTCCACCAATTTCTCCAGCAGTCTTTCTTGCAAGAGAATCAAGTTGTCCCAAAATTCCACCACTACTTTGTTTTGGTGTTTGTGCTACTGGTCCAGTTGGTCTTATAGTTGGAGTTGTTGGTCTTGGTGATGATGATGTAGAGGGTATAGACATCTTTGACCTCAAAATATTGGAAGAAATCATTTCATCTCTTCCAACTGCTTCATTAATAGATGAATAAATTTCACTAAGGTTACTTAAGTCTTTGCCGACCATTTTTTTTATACTTTTGAAATATTTAGTTTAAATTTCTTTGTACTTAGTTAAACCCTGCTTGGAACTTATGCCACTCTATTGCGTTCTTGATTTGAAACGTTCTGTTGGAAATGGTTTTAATCACTTCTTCTAAGAACTTTAACATGATGTCATAGTATCTAATCTTGAGTTCTATTTTACTTAACTTCTCATCCCCATCCATATGCCTCTGTAGCGCCTCTTTGTCTCTAACCTTGTATGGGAATGGTTCTTCTTCGTAAACCTCTACAGGTGCCTTTCCGGTGTAGTAATTATAACGTTCAAGTTTGACTCTATTAAAAGTCTCTCTCGCCTTTTCTCTCAGAAGAGTAATCGTATTGTAGATTGTATAATACTTAGCGTGAAGTTGTGGAATTTTTAAAGATTCATCATGCAAGTTATCAGGATCAATGACAGAATCTCTCTGCCACATTTCCTGAATTTCGTCAAGATTCATAGACCTGTTTTGATATTATAGACAGTATACTTGAAAGTGACCTCTGCTGTAAAGTACTGGATGTCAGTTTTGGTGGAATCAAATTCTAGTGAGGATAGTGAAACTGGAAATAGGTCTTTAAACTTTACAGTTGCATTAGTATTGAAGTTACTATCCAAGATATACAAAGTTCCGTCACTAAATGCTTTTTTAGGATCTTGGGTATTATATTGATCTTGTATTAAATCTTTATACTGTTCAGTTGTTTCTGGGAATCCAAGACCAGTGATCCAAGTATGAATTGACATGTAATTGACCAGATCTTCATCAACTAAAAATTTTAAAGTTAAATCCCCATAAGTAATTTTATCACCAGGAATATCAAGATCTTTGAGGTATGATGGTTGTACTTCGACTCCTAAAGCAATTTCTGGAATTCTTGCACTATTACAAAAGAAAGATACCCTCGGATCTTTTCCAAGAGTAAATTTAAATCCTACGGGAGATAAAAAATTTCTATTTGTAATTTGTTTCGAAAATATATTCGCCATTATTTTTTCTTAGTTGGAACAATTTTTGGAATATTCATGTTAACCTTTACTCCCAAATCTGGAATCTTTGGTTTTGGTTTTACAGGAGTTACATCAAGATCTCTAACACCAAACTGTTTATAATCTTTATATCCAAGATCTTTAGTAGTTTGGGTAGTTAAATCATATTGACGATTACCATGATATGGTCCTCTATCTACAACTGGAGCAGTTATTGATTTTTTCGTTTTTGGGTCTGTAATTCTTACTTGACTTCCAAGAGGTAAAGTTTTATGTGCAACTCCTCTTGTTGTTGGAGTTAATCTTGCACCAGACGCTGTTGGATTCCCATATAATCCGGGACCATAAGAACTAGTTGATACTATGGCACCAAATGGTAATGCTTCAGATATGAACTGCTTAAACGTCTTCATTCTTTTTATTTTTATTTAGATAAAAAAAGAGGGTCCGAAGACCCTCTGAATTGATATGTGAATCGAAATCACATTAAGTTAGCTACTTTAACTCTTCTGTAGTATACGTTCGAGTTGGTTGAAATGTTGTCGGGAGCAGCAGCAGCGGTAGCGCCCTTCGCAAATGGATTCGCAACGACTCCATAACGAGTCTTGAATCCGATTTTTGGTTGGAAGGTTTGCTCGCCAACGGCACGTACCATCTGGAGGGGTACGTATGGGCAGTAGAAGAGACCAGCATCATAAGGAGATGCACCCTTGTAACCGACAACGTAGAACTGGTTAGCAGCAACGTTTGCCGAATATGGGTCGATGTAGACTCTGTACTTACCTTGGAGAACACCAGCGAAGGTGTTACCAGTGTCATCAACGTTCAGGTTAGCGTTGAGTGCAGGGGTGTAGTCGAGAACACCAGCCATGGTCAGTGCTGAAGCAACGTCTGCTGAGCACAGGATGGTGTTACCCTTTCCTCTACGAGTTTGCTGTGCAATTGCGTTTGCATCGCGCTCGATTTGGAAGATAAGACCCTTGAACTTCTCAACCGACCAACGACCGTTGGAGTCAACGTCGAGGTCAAAAGTACCAGCGGTAGCGGTGTTAACCTGAGCACCAGGAACAGCAACCTTATAGATGGTACGGATGATTTCTCTGTTGATTTCAGCGAGAATCTCAGTGCTGAGGATGTTAGCAAGCTCAGCTTCTGCATTCAGACCGTGGATTGCCTTGAGGTCTTGTGCGAGCTCAAGTGAATACTCAGCCTTCAGTGCGCGTGACTTAGCAGTAACGGTCAGCTTCTCAATCGAGAATGCCATCTCGTTGAAATAGTTACCAGCAGCATCGCCGAGTGCTTCGGAGTTGCCAGTGGTCATACCCTCGCCAGCATTATATGCTTGCTGATTAGCATTGGTTGCATCGAGGATTGATGGGTTCGAACCTGCTTGTGCAGTAGTACCCAGACCAACAGTACCATCAACGAAACCTGCAGTGAGGTTACGACTATTGTTTTGACCAGAGAATGCTGAATCTACTTCGTTGTAGAAGGTCTCAGTTCCACTCTGGCTGCTATAACGTGAGCGCATTGCGAAGATGAGTCCAGTAGGACCATTCATTGGTTGAACGCCACAGAGATCATAGGCGATCAGATTAGGCATCGAACGGCGGATCAGAGAGATCAGCACAGGGTCGAAACCTGCAACAGGGGATCCAGTGCCACTAGCGGCACTTCCACTAAAACCACCAGTACCGGCGGAGTTAGTTGGAGAAGCTTCGGAGAGGAATGAACGCTCTTCACGAAGTTCTCTTTCTTGGTTTTCGAGCAGGATAGCGGTTACCGATCTACGATGAGAATCTCTGATCGGATCCATTCCTTGATAGTCAAGGATTGGTGCCCACTTCTCCTGCAGATATTCAGCGTTGTACATCTGCATTGGGAATTTACCTCTTTAGAAAATTTTGTTTGACCTTATGATATAAAAATCACTTTTTGGCGACTCTGCTGAGAGTCTGAAGATATGCTTCCATAATTGGGGAAACTGAAGTTGACTCAACTCCCTCATAAGAAACTTCTTCTGACAAGTTCTCAGAGTCATCTCTTTGAGTACCAGTATTTGATGGGAAGTATGATTCCCTTAGAGTTACCAGTTTCTCACGATAGTTTGCTTCACTATCAAACTCAACATTTTCGGCAAGAGAAGCGAGTTTGTCCTTCTGAGAAAGTGCAAGACCCTCAGCGACATCTGCAAAAATTACATCAGCAACCGACTCTGCTAATCTTCTATTAAGAGCAATGTTTCTTTCGATTTGCTCGTTGAGTTTTTCTTCCATTTCATCAAGTTTATTTACCATACTCTCGATAACATCATATTTATCTTCAGGGATTGATACATAATGATCTTCAAAAAGACCCTTCATTCCTTGGAGGAATGATTCGGTCATTTCGGTCTTAAGACCGTGCTCAATTGCGAGTGCATTTTCTTGAATCCACTCATCAGCAACATACTCAAGATAAGAATCAACACGCTCGGTTAATTCTTGTTTGATGAATTCAACTTCTTCTACGAGAGCATTCTCATAGGTTTCTTGAAGTTGTTCTTTGATTTCAACAACTTTCGATCTAATTGCTGCTTCAAAGATAGTGCGTGCTTTCTCTTGGAATTCCTCAGAAAGATCTTCACCTTCTAGAAGAGCAGTAACATCTTCTTCGATGTCAAACTCTTCTTCTACTTTTTTCTTTTTCTTATTCTTACCATTACCGTGTGGTGCGTCTTCGTCTTCGTCGCCTTCTTCGTCTTCTTCTTCCTCGTCCTCTTCGTCGGCAGCTTCAGCAACTACCTCTTCATCTTCGTCGAGTTCTTCTTCATCGACAAGATCTTCTTCCTCTTCTGCCTCTTCCTTAGCCATAGTTTGCATAGGCTCGGCAGCGGCAGCTTTGGCATTGACTACATCCTTGACTTGTGCAAGAGTTGCACCGGGAGTTTTTAATGCTGCTGAAGCATCGTCTGGGCGATAATTTTCAGGGGTAGGTCCACCTAGATCTTCCCA
>Ga0209704_1000176_pt1 | contig 11892 bp, 6 predicted proteins | sample PPLLaktember2015_FD_187258 | JGI IMG/M metagenome (GOLD analysis project Ga0209704, IMG submission 187258) | Freshwater sediment microbial communities from Prairie Pothole Lake near Jamestown, North Dakota, USA - PPLs Lake P7 Core (6) Depth... | ecosystem: Environmental > Aquatic > Freshwater >... | reverse complement strand
GGTTTTTACTACCACTGACAGATTTTTTCGGTGCCTTACGAGCATGAGATCCCTCACCACTCCTCCCCTCTGCCTCCCTGACGTGGTTCGGGATGACAATCGATTGTGAATCAGAGGGAAGCGGGGCCGGGCGATAGGAATCATGTGCAAAGAACACAGTCAGGTTCCGCCCGGCCCCGCTTCCCCCTTAAGACGGCCACCCTTGTCATCCTGAACCGCCGGACGGAGGAAGCAGGAAGGAGTAAGGCGGTGAAGGATCTCATGTTGTGTAAGCAGAACTTGTCATCTCCTCAATGTGCCCAAATTATCTGGGGTAAAACCCGGAACAACAAAGACCTGGTTCTGGCGGAAAAGTATATTTCTTTCCCTGAACAACCGCCAATTGATAACGAAGAAAAGTATCCTGGCATAATCCGGGGCAACAGTGAAATAAAATAAAATGGGCCATCCCTACGGACAGCCCACTTTATTATGTTTAACCTAAAAAATTCTATCTGTTCTGAACCAGTCTTCCGTTGCTCAGGTCAATCTGACGCTGCGGTATCGGGAAGGTGATGTCTTCCGGACCAACAGAGGCTGTTCCGTACATGTTGGTTCCCCACGGCACGGTTTTCTCATAAGTAAGGACGCGGGTAAGTTCAGTCTGGGTGATTCCCCAGCGGTTGAGGTCGAACCAGCGGTGGCCTTCCATACCGAGCTCCAGTTTCCTTTCCATACGGAGGGCAACACGGGCATTGGCCTGAGAGTCAAACGGAGCGCCGGTGGTCGGGTATTCCGAAATCACGTATTTGGCTGCAGGCGCTGTGCCATCCATAACAAAACCAGCAGGATTGGCTGCTCTTTTGCGGATCAGGTTGATGTTGGTACGGGCGCCGGCGAGATCATTGGTTTCAATCTGGCACTCAGCCAACAGGAGGAGCAGATCAGCATAGCGTACCATACGGTAGCCGTTGGCTGTCCATCCCGATGTCCAGTTGCCCACTTCGGTATATTGACCTTCCTGTGATTTCTTATACACCTGTTTTTTCGGGCTGTAAGGACCGGCATAGGTCTGGTCGCGTACCCAGTCGGAACCGGTGTGTTTGCCCCAGTCCCAGTAAGGAATGCCCCTGCGGCCTACTGTCCAGTCGAGACGCGGGTCAAGATTTCCGGCGTCGGGAGTAAAAGGTGCAGCAGGTGTCAAACCCTGGTCGCTTTTAACAGGCTGGGTATTGTAGGAATTGTCGAGTAAGGGCAATCCTGCCGTTGATGTTCTGAAAGAGTTGACGAATTCCTGGGTAGCCTGGAAGAATCCGCAGCAACCACCGGGAGAACCGCCGCCTTTGTAGGGGAAGTTCAGCACTTCACCCCAGCCGCCGTTCCATGCGCCTGATCCGTCGTTCACAGAATATTGTACGGTATAAATGGTTTCAATGCCATTCCTGTTGACGATGTCGAACACTTCGCCGTAAGTCGGAGCCAACCCGATGGCTGAACCATCCGGTTTGGTACCTGTTTTGGCGGTATTCAGGTTGGCCAGTGCGCCCGCATAGTCTTTCTTCATCTGCATTTTAGCCTTGGCCAGCAAAACATTGCAAACCGTTCCGTTGAAACGGCCTACCTGCTTCATATCGTTCGGCAGCTTGGTCCCTTCCTGAAGGTCGGCAAGGATCTTGTCCCTTACATCGGCTTTATTGTCCAACTTGGTCTGGTCGGTGGTTTCATCCACATATGGGATCTTTTCCCACATTCTCCATGCCTCGAAATGATACCAGCCACGAAGTGCGCGGGCCTGCTGTATGAAAACATCAGCCTGAGCCTGGGTGATGGTTTTTTGTTCGAGCGCTTTCTTGGTAACGGCAATGGCGCTGTTGCACCTTGAAACGGCTTCGTACACCGAACGCCATTTAACGTTCAGATAGGGATTTTCAGAAGTTTCGGAAAATGATTGCAGTGGGTTGATATCGGGTTGGTCGCCGGAATCGGTTCCTTTGTTTCCTACCATTCCCCTGATGTCGCCATACACCCAGTTGGAAGAGGCAGCTTCCCACCCAAACTGGGAGGAAACACCGTCCAGCAAGGAATAAGCTCCGATCAACAGGGTATTAATACCTTTCTCAGTAGCCAAAACTCCTTCATCCAGACTTCCTTTTGGTTTCACTTCCAGGAAATCCTGGCTGCAGGATGCGATGATACCAAACGCAATGAGAATTATTGCTAAAAATTTGTTCTTTTTCATCTTATAGAGTTTTTAAATTATAAACTAAGATTCAGCCCAAAGATGAATTGTCTCACTGTGGGATAGTTCCCTGAATCGATACCATGCGAACGGTCGTCTCCGCTGATTTCAGGATCAAGTCCCGAATATTTGGTTAAAGTGAAGAGGTTCACGCCCTGAACATAAACCCTCAGGTTTTTCACCCAGATTTTACTCAACAGGTTGGCAGGAAGCGTATAGCCGAGCTGCAAGGTTTTCAGTCTGAGGAAAGAACCATCTTCAACATAGTAACTGGAAGCAACCGTGTTGGTGGAGAAGTTCGATTTGTTGGATGCTTTTGGAATTGTAGCGTTTGCATTGGAGGTGGTCCAGCTGTTGTAAAGCAGGTCTTTGCTTTTCTGACCCTGGAATGATGGCCAGAAATCGATCCACCACTTGTTCCAGTTGAAAAGGTCGTTGCCCTGTGATCCGTAGAAGAACGCGTTGAGATCAAAATTGGCATAATTCAAACCGAGGTTCAGACCATAGGTGAAATCAGGATTCGGGTTGCCGATGAAGGTCCTGTCTTTCGGATCGATTTTGCCTTTGGAAGCGCCGGTATTATCAAGGTTGGCATATCTGAAGAACCCTGGTTCTGCGCCATCCTGAGTTGGTGCACTGGTCACCTCGGCAGCAGTCTTGAACAAGCCCTCCACCTTATATCCGTAGAAGGAAGCCATTGGCTGACCTTCCTCATTCCGTGTGAAAGCGCCTATGCGTGAACCGCCGTAATCAAAATAGGTGAAACCCTCGGCAATTTTGGTGATTTCGTTGTTGATGGAGGTGAAGGTACCGCTGATGTTCAATCCCAGTTTACCAATGTTGTCCCTGTATGTCAATTCCAAATCGATTCCTTTGTTTGACATGGAGGCTACGTTCACATAAGGCTGAGAGGCTGAGCCGGCAGTTCCCGGCAATTCCGGGTTGTAAAGCAGGTCCTTCGTCTGTTTGGAATACCAGTCTAAGACGATACCAAATTTGTTGTTAAACAACTGCGCTTCAAAACCGATGTCCATTGTTTCGTTGGTTTCCCACTTGGCGTTGGGGTTACCGATGCGGGTCGGACGGAAGCCCTGGACAGAAGAATTACCTGTACCGCTGATGTCATAGAAGGAGTTGGCTGCATCACCACCATAGAGGAAGAAGGCATTTTCAGCGGAAACCGCGTTCTGGTTACCCATTTGCCCCCAGGAACCCCTGATTTTTAACTGGTCGAGCCAGGCTACGTCATCCAGGAAAGCTTCATCGCCAAGGTGCCAGCCTGCGGCAAAAGCGGGGAAGAAACCATATTTGTTATCCTGGCCGAATACGGATGAACCGTCACGACGGAGGGTTGCGCTCAAAATATACTTTTCCATGAAGGAGTAATCAACCTTGGCAAACTGCGAAACCAGGGTGACAGGGGTGCCGACATATGAATTGGCGTCCTGTACGGTCTGACCGTTTGAAAGGTTGCGGTAGTCGAGCGCATCGGAGAAGAAACCCGCAACAGCACCGTCAAGACTGCGGCCAATACCATATTTATTAGCGGCATAACCGGCCAGTGCAGCTACTTTGTGGTCGCCAAAGGTCTTCTCCCAGTTTACCTGGTTGGTCCAGTTCCAGGTTCCGCCATACCATGAGCCTTCGCTCATACTTGGCGTACCTACATTTTCAGACCTTTCATAGGTAGAGTTGGAGAAATTGTAGTTAGCTCCGTTGTACCAGGTTCCTCCAAGGGTAGTGCGGAAGTTAAGGCCTTTCATCAATTCTACGTCAGCATAAATACTTCCGATCATATTGATGAAGTAATTACCGTTGTCCTTACCTCTGACCTGATTCGCATAAGCATTGGAGTTGTTCCCCAGGCGGGGAGCCATACCTGTTCCGCCAAACTCACCCACAACAAATGGACGGGATGTACCCTGCATGGCAGAAGCGGCTGTAATAACGTGGGGCACGATGGATTGTGATCTGTAAGGACCCATCTGGATGGGGCTGTCTTCAGACAAGTTGGCCACCCCGCGGTTGGAGCCGTAGCGGAAAGAGAAGTTCTCACCGATTTTCAATTTGTTATTCAACACTTTAAATTCAGAGTTGATGCGACCGGTGTATTTGTCGTTGTTGGTATAGATGATGATACCATCTTCCTGGAATACGCCGAGGCCGATAAAGAAATTGGCGCTTTCGTTACCACCCGACAGGGTAAGGTCGTGATTGGTCATCGGGGCATTGTCGGTGATGACATCATACCAGTCGGTATTGGCTGCCCACTTCGGCAAGGTGGGTTTGGCGTTTTTGGAATCGCCATACAATGGATGTACCTCGGTGGTACCGTCGTTTTTATAGACCAGCCACTGAAGATTGGCATATTCCTGCGCTGTAAGCAGGTCAGCGGTAGGACCGGCTCCGGGAGCCTTGAAGCCTGTAAACATATCGTAGGTCACCTTTACGCCTTTGGCGCCTTTCTTGGTGGTGAGAACGATCACACCGGCAGAAGCGCGGGAACCGTAGATGGAGGCGGCTCCGGCATCCTTCAGAACCGAAATGGTCTCTACATCGTTCGGGTTGATGTAGGAAATGTCGGTAGTGGGAATCCCATCCACAATATACAGTGGATTATTATTTTCAAACGAACCCGGTCCCCTGATCCTCAGCTTGGCCACAGAACCCGGCTGCCCGTCGCCCGTTACCGTAATACCGGAAGTACGACCCTGCAGCTGACTGGTTATGTTGCCTACGGGGACTGTTTTAATATCTTCCGTTTTTACCACACCGACAGCACCGGTAATGTCTCGTTTCCGTTGTGTGGAATATCCGGTGACCACCACTTCGGAAAGGGCTTTAACATCAGGCTCCAGAGAAACATCAATGGCCGTTTGTGAACCAACGGGAATCGTCTGAGTGATAAATCCTACGGAGGAATAGACCAATACAGCGGATGGGCCAGGAACCCTGATCGAATACTTACCGGAAACATCGGTAATAGTACCTACCGTTGTTCCCTGCACAACTATGGAAACCCCCGGAAGAGGTCCCTCAGCGGGCGTTGAAACAACTCCTGTTACGGTTTTTTCCTGGGCCCATACAAACCCTGCAGAAAGAACCATGACGAACAGCAACAATGTGATGCGTTGAAAAACTTTTGTAATTCGCATAGTCATTAAGTTAGATTTAACAAAGCACAAATATAACCAAATTTCACAATTCTTAACATCTTCTTAATTTTTTTTTCACATCCCTTTCACCCCGTTTTTAACCGTTTTTAATCTGAATGGAAATCCTTCTGCTTTTGACGGCCTGCTTCATTTTAATTAGTAATATTGCTTTGTAAAGTTATACCGGTAAACCAATGAAGATTCTGATTGTCGAAGACGAACCCAGGGTGGCCTCTTTTATTAAAAAGGGACTTGAAGATTCCCAGTATGAGGCTGAAATTGCCTACGATGGTTTTTCAGCCGAAAAACTCGCCCAATTGTATAAATATGATCTCTTCATCCTTGATGTAATCATCCCCGGAATCAGCGGCCTTGACCTGTGCAGAAAACTGAAACAGCTGAACCCTTCAGTACCGGTGTTGATGCTGACTGCCCTGGGTACCACCGACGACAAACTGATCGGTTTTGACGCCGGGGCAAACGACTATATGGTGAAACCCTTCGAATTCAGGGAACTCCTCGCCAGGGTGAAGGTACTCCTGAAATCGGCCACCCCCTCTTCTGAAGCGCCCCAATCCCTGGTGTTTGATGATCTTGAACTCAGACTGGATACCAAAATGGCGTCAAGGGGAGGGAATCTCATTGAGCTGACAGTCAAGGAATTCCATTTGCTTGAATTCTTTATGAAAAACCCCGGGAAAGTGCTCTCCAGGTACGACATCTCGGAAAAAGTGTGGGAACAGTCGTTTGAACTGGGTTCCAACACCGTTGATGTTTACGTCAATTTCCTCCGGAAGAAGATAGATAAGGGTAAGGATAAAAAACTGATCAGGACCAAGATCGGATTCGGGTACATTTTCGGGGAAAGCTGAAGCAATCTTGAATCTTGAATCTTGAATCTTGAGTCTACTCCGAAAAACATGAAACTAAGTTTTGACTTGATTCAGACCCCCCTGCCCCCCTAAATGGGGGTTAAAACTCGCTCTCGCAGAGTGTTTTAGGTCCCACAAAAGGGCACATAAGGAGACATAAAAAATTTCACTTCGCGTTCTTTGCGTCCTTTGCGTGACCCATCCGAAATCGTACATCCGAAATCCGAAATATGGTATATCCGAAATCGTACATCCGAAATCCGAAATTTTTATTAGTTCCATGAACATCCGCACACGCCTGACTTTACAGTTTCTTTTCTGGGGAGCCATCATCATGCTGATCGCTTCCATTACCATATATTATACAGCTTCCAGTTTCAGAAAAGCGGATTTTTATGAACGGCTGAGAAACAACGGGCTCAGCACGGCCAGGCTGCTGCTGGATGCCCGCACCATCGATCCGGGGAGGGTGCTGAGCCTTGAAAAAGACAACCCTGTAAAACTGGAGAATGAAAAGATCATCATCCTGAACTTTCTTGACAATGTGGTATACAGTACCGACTCTGCCAGGGAAATCAGCATCGTGAACAGTGTGCTTGAAAGGAGCAGGCTTTTGGAAAAGGTACAATACAGGCAGGGGCACTTCAGCGTGGTTTGTACTCTTTACCAGGCCAAACTCGACCGGTTTGTCATCATTGCGGCTGCGACCGACCCCGATGGTCATTTTTACCTGAAAAATCTGGCCCTTTTGCTTTTGATGGTCTTTATCATCAGTCTGGTTCTGTTTGCCATGGCCGGATGGATCTACGCAGGCAGAGCCCTCAGGCCCATTTCCAGGGTAATCAAAAGTGTGGAAGAGGTTTCCGCAAAAAGCCTCTACCTAAGGGTTCCGGTAGAGAATAAAGCGGATGAAATCGGTCAGTTGGCAGATACCTTTAACAATATGCTGGCAAGGCTGGAATCGGCCTTTTCAGCCCAGAAAGAGTTTATATCCAATGCCTCCCATGAAATGAGGACTCCACTTACTGCCATCAACGGGCAACTGGAAGTGCTGATGCTGAAAGACCGTTCGCAGGAAGAATATAAAACGGAAATCTCCTCCGTGCTGAACGACATCAGGTCACTGATCGACCTGCTCAACCGGCTCCTCCTGGTGGCACGGACAAGTTCGGCAGGCCACTTCAACCGCAGTGAAAAAGTCAGGATTGACGAAGCGCTGTGGCAGGCAAGAGACGACCTGAAAAAATTCAACCCTCACTATCGTATAAAAATCTCCATGGATGACTCCGTGACGGATGAAGAGCAGGTCAGCGTGCCTGGCGACGAAGCCTTGCTGAAAGCTGCCGTTTTCAACATTATGGACAATGGCTGCAAGTATTCACCTGACCATTCGGTGGAGGTCATCGTCAGGATCACGGAGCCCGGGATAGAGATTCAGTTCCGGGATCATGGGATTGGTATTTCCCCGGAAGACAGGCAAAAGGTCTTTGAACCGTTTTTCCGGGGGGCCAATGCCAAGTCCTTCCCCGGCACCGGGATCGGTCTCCGCATCGTTAACCAGATCGTTAAGGGCCACAACGGCACCGTTAGCCTCTCTTCTTCACCCGGCAAGGGTACCGTGGTGACTGTTTCGCTGCCTTCAGCTAAATGAAAAATAAGATTCTGCGAATAATGACAGATTCAACTGACTCCCCCCGTCCCCCTCTTCTCGCAAGCTCGAAAAGGGGGTGACTTCCAAATGAGACCAGCTTGACATTCCGTGGAAGTCACCCTCTTTTAAACCGACGAAGGAGGTTTAAGAGAGGGACGGGGTGAGTCATCCATTCCCCTTTCATTGAGATTTCATTTGCTTTTCATGCGGTTTTAATGTGACCTGAAAGGAATTGCATTATACTTGCAATGCAATCGTACCGTAAACCGTATGAAATTTAACTTAATAAAACCAAATAATCAATTATTTGAATATCAGTCATTTTAAAATTTTAATGACCTTTAATATGATCCATAAAGTGAAAAAAATGACCTGCTGTTTCAGCATTACCCTGAAGGTGGTCATAGCCTTTCTGATCCTAACGATGACGGCCTGTCATCCCAAAGACGATTCAAAAACAAAATCATTGGTCACTTCACCTTCGCCAAATGAAGATTTCTTCCAGGAAATTGGCCGGGAAATTGGCATCGGTTTTGTCCAGAATATCGGGTCCGACCATCTGAACAACATCATTGAATCGAGTGGTGGCGGCGCTTCCTTCCTGGATTATGACCAGGACGGCTACCTTGATCTATACCTCTCAACCGGAACCTGGATTGAAGGTTTCACCAAATCGGAAAAACCGGAAAAACTGCCTGTAAATCACCTTTACCGGAACCTGGGAAACGGCACTTATGAAAATGTGACGGGGAAAGCAGGGGCAAATGATCCTGCCTACAGCATGGGTGCCTCCATCGGAGATTTCAACAACGACGGCTACCCCGACATTTATGTCTGTAATTATGGTCCGAACATCCTTTACCGGAACAATGGGAACGGCACTTTCACCAACATCACCAAAAAAGCAGGGGTGGCGGGAGGCAACGATTGCACCATCGGCGCCGTCTGGTTTGACTACGACAACGACGGGTTCCTTGATCTTTATGTGGGGAATTATCTGAATTTTGACCCGGAATACAAATATTATTATGCGCCCGACGGTTTTCCGGGGCCAATGGCTTATGATGCCCAGGCCGATGTGTTGTACCACAACAACGGTGACGGCACTTTTACGGATGTCACCACGGCTATGGGTATTGAAGACCTGGATGGCCGGGCTATGGGGGTTGGCGCCTTCGACTTTGATGACGACGGTTTTATGGATATTTATGTAGCCAACGACCATACGCTCAACTATTTGTGGCACAATGAAGGCGGGAAGAAATTCACCGACAGGGGAGTCATGTCGGGAACTGCCTTCAGTCAGGCAGGCGAAGCAACGGTAAGTATGTCGGTCGATTTCCATGATTACGACGGAGACGGGCTGATCGATATGTTCCTGTCGGACGACACCTATTGTTCCCTGTATAAAAACATGGGGAACGGCGTTTTCAGTGATGTGGCTTACCCTGCCGGAATTTCCATGGCTGCCGGGCAATTTGTAGGCTGGACCTCTTCCTTTGTGGATTATGACAACGATGGTGACGCCGATCTCTTCAAAACCAACGGTGCCCTGAAACACCTATACGGCCATGAAGATCAGTTGTTTTGTAACCTGGGGGACGGCACTTTCAGTGAGATTTCCTCCAACCTCGGAGCCTATTTTAATGAAGAATATGTCGGCAGGGGCGCCTGTCTCGGCGACTACGACAACGACGGCGATTTCGACATTTATGTCGCCAACCTGAACAACCGGGGAATGTTCCTCCGGAACAACAAAGGCAACCGGAACAACTGGCTGATGCTTCAGCTGACCGGCACCACCAGCAACCGCGACGGAATTGGCGCCAGGGTAAGGATCACTTCCGGCGGAAAAACACAAACCACCTTCAGGAAATCTTCCTCCGGATATTTGTCGCAAAACGACCACCGTGTTCACTTCGGCCTTGGAACGAATACTTTGGTGGAGAAAATAGAAATCAAATGGCCTTCGGGTAAGCTCCAGGTGTTGGAGAACACCAGCGCTAACCAGATTCTTCAAGTCAAAGAACCATGATTATGATCAGACGGAATAAAACCATAGCCCTTCTTGTAACCACCATCCTGCCTTTATGGATGGTGATCTCCTGCGGCAGAATTCCTGAACAGGGAACGCTGGTAATCACCGAGTCGTATGGAAATAAGGTGACTGCCGGCCCGGAAACCGACCGCACGGGGGAGGGGAGCCTTTTCCGGCTGGTGCTGTTCCATCCGGAAAAGAAGACCTCCCAGCAGTTGACAAAAGATTTCTTTTCAGCCCGTTATGCTGAAGTCTCCTATGACGGGAAAAGCCTTCTGTTCACAGGAAAACACAAGCAGGAAGACCCCTGGCAGATATGGGAAATGAACCTCCGCAGCCGTAAGGCCCGGCAAATTACCAAATCTGCAGACAATTCAGTGGATCCCGCATACCTGCCAGGAGGTCGCATTGTGTTCAGCAGAAAGCTGACCAACGATTCCCTGAAAGGCGGGTTCTCCCTTTTCACCTGCGGAACCGACGGCTCTGACCTGCGCCGGATCACCTTCAGTCCGCACGATTACACCGGTTCTTCCGTGTTAAAAGATGGCCGTATCCTGACAATCTCCAAACAAACTTATCCTTCGGAAGGCCATCCGGTGGTGATGGTCTTACGCCCCGACGGAACCAAAAACGAATTGTTCTATACCGGGAATTTCCCTATTTCTTCCTGCCGGGAAACCAGCGACGGAAAGGTTCTGTTTACGGAATCGGAAGCATCGGGCAACACGGCGGGAACACCTGTCGCCATCAGCTACAACAGGCCATTGCATTCCAGGCAGGCACTGGCTTCACAGGGAGAATACCGTTTTGTATGCTCCACCGGAAGCGGGCAAATGCTGGTTTCCGTAAGGGACAGCATGTCGGGTCGATTTACGCTTTCTTACCTTGACCGGGAGAGGAAGTCTCCTGGAGAACCAAGCTATACCGCGGGCGAAGGTGACGTTCAAGAGGTGACAGAAGTGGTCGTCCGTGAGCGGCCAAAGAAGTTACCCAGCGAAGTCGATCCCGGAGTAAAAACCGGTCAGCTGATGTGCCAGAACATCAACCTTACCGGACTCACCTCCCCGGAAACCGGATTTACCCTGCCCAAAGCCCGCCAGATTGAAGTATTTGGATTAAACGAATCGATGGGACGGGTGAGTGTGGAACCAGATGGCTCCTTTTACCTGAAACTGCCTGCCGACACCCCATTCAGGATTGAAACGCTCGACTCACTGGGCAGGGTGGTGAATGGTCCGGGTGGATGGTATTACCTCCGTCCAAACGAACGGAGAGGCTGTGCCGGCTGCCATGAAGACCAGGAAATTGCCCCTGCAAACCGGTATGCCCTTGCAGTAGGAAAAAAGCCTGTCACCCTGCCGATTCATATTGAAAACATTAAAGAAAAAGAGGTTGAACTGGAATAATATGCAGACGATGAAGAAAATCATACTGATATCCGGCATCCTTGTTGTCCTGATGATCCTGATCATATTTCCAGGCAAGAAACTGGCCCGGGAGCATGTCAACTATCAGACCGCTACGACCGATCACCCGTTGAATTGCATCAACTGTCACCTGTACATCACCCCTTCTCCCTTTGTTCAGTCGTTGGTAAACAGGGACTATGCTTCCCCCATGAACCTGGCGGTATCGCCCGACGGGCGACATCTTTTTGCCACCGCACAGGATGCCGGCCAGCTCCTGGTCATCGATACGGAAACCCGGAAAGTCATTAAAAAAATCCCGGTTGGTCACAAACCTTATGAGGTTATCCTTGACCGGACGGGCAAAACGGCGTGGGTCAGTAATCAGTGGTCCGACAATATTTCGGTGATCGACGTGGACAAGATGCAGGTAACGGATACCCTTTCCACCGGAAACGGACCTGCCGGATTATCGCTCGATGCGGAGGGCAGTAACCTCTATGTGGTGAATTCTTACAGCTCCGATCTTTCAGTGATCGATCTGTCAACAGG
>Ga0209704_1000171_pt1 | contig 12089 bp, 11 predicted proteins | sample PPLLaktember2015_FD_187258 | JGI IMG/M metagenome (GOLD analysis project Ga0209704, IMG submission 187258) | Freshwater sediment microbial communities from Prairie Pothole Lake near Jamestown, North Dakota, USA - PPLs Lake P7 Core (6) Depth... | ecosystem: Environmental > Aquatic > Freshwater >... | reverse complement strand
TGTGTTTGTTGTGGTGCCACCTGGAGACCTTTAGAAGAGATCCAGTGCTGAGTCCAAGGAAGTGGATTATTGTTTGCTGAAATATCATATTGGGGTTTTAGTCCAATTGCTTTAAGTCTTCTATTTGCCACCCATTCAACGTATTGCTGAAGAAGTTTATCATTCAGTCCAATCATGCTGCCATCTTTGAACAGATAATCTGCCCATTTCTTTTCTTCATTTACAGCACGATCAAACATTTTATAAGTCCACTCTTCTTCTTCCTTCATAATCTTTTGCATTTCAGGATCATCACCTTCTCTCCACTTATTCAGAATGTTCTGAGTAAGTGCTAGGTGTTGGTTTTCGTCTCTTGCAATGAGAGAGATGATCTTAGCGGATCCTTCCATAAGCTTAAGTTCACCAAAGGCGAAACTACAAGCAAAACTAACGTAGAAGCGAATACCTTCAAGAATATTAACGTTGGCGACTGCTCTGTACAGTTTTCTTTTAACGTCATTTACTGTTTCCTTAGCGTATGAAACTCCTTCAAGATTATGCATCCAAGCATCGGATACACCATACTGTTGTGCAGATTGAATGAAGTCATCATATGACTCTGTAACGCTCTTGGCACGTTCCAGAATGCGTTCATCACCAATGATTGTATCAAAGACCTCAGAAGGATCGGAATAAATGTTTTTGATAATATATGTGTATGAGCGACTATGGATCATCTCCATAAATCCCCATACTTCCATACATGCTTCCAATTCAGGAAGTGAGCAATATGGAATAAATGCCATACCAGGACCACGACCCTGAACAGAGTCAAGCATGATCTGATACTTTAGATTAGAAGTATAGATATGCTTTTGTTCTGGACGAAGTGTTTGATAATCCCCACGATCCTTCTGGAGGGAGACCTCTTCGGGTCTCCAGAAGTATCCAAGTTGCTGAGTAGTTAGTTTATCAAAAATTGGGTACTTGTATGAATCGTATCTCTGAACTCCAAGAGGTTTTCCAAAAAACATAGGTTGCTTTTTGGTATCTACTTTTTCGGTGTTAAAAACTGTCATTCCCTTAATATTTGTAGATTCTTCTGTTGAAGAAATTTTAAACTGCACAGGATTCACACTCTCCCTCCTCTACTGAACTTAACTCACTTAGCAAATCTTGAAGGTTTGGTTTCTCTTCTACTACCTCATCAGTCTTAATATCATAAGTGTTTTGATAATAAGAAGTTTTCCATCCCATCTTGTATGTAGTCAAAAAGTCATTCGCCATCACTGACACGGGAACTTCATTATCGGGATAATTCTCTGGATTATAAGACCAGTTCCCAGAAATCGCTTGGTCAAAGAATTTTTGCATCACAGCAACAATGTTAATATAACCACGATTGCTAGGCATATCCCAAAGAAGCGTATAATTGTTCTTAAGGGCATGATACTGCGGAACAATCTGTTTGAGCGGTCCCTTTTTACTCTTCTTAACGGACAAGAATCCACGAGGAGGTTCGATTCCATTGGTTGCATTTGACACAACGGAACTGCTCTCCGATGGCATCTGTGCGGACAATGTTGAGTGCCTGAGACCGTGTTCCAGGATAGATGTCCTAAGATTTTCCCAATCATGTTGCAGTTGGTTAGTAGTAATTTCGTCTACGTCTTTTTTATAAGTATCAACTGGAAGAATGCCATCAGAATATTTTGTGCGACCAAAGTATTTACAATAACCCTTTTCCTTAGCAAGTTGATTGGATGCTTTCAGAAGATAATATTGGAATGACTCAGAAAGTCCATGAACTGCATCCCAAGCTTCCTGAGAATCATAATTAAACCCAAGTTTTGCCAAATAGTGTGCTAGACCAATAAATCCTATGCCAAGGGAGCGACGTGCCTTAGTGGCGATTTCTGCTGCCTCTACTGGGTATTTTTGATAATCAATCAACTCATCAAGACCACGAACAGAAAGTTCGCAGAGTTCTTCAAGTTCTTCATCAGACTTTACTTTACCAACATTAATTGCCGAAAGAATACACAATGCAATCTCACCACTTGTATCATCGATATGTTGAATAGGATATGTTGGAAGTGTGATTTCCTGACAAAGATTGCTCATCTCAACTTTATCCTTAAAGGAAGAGTGAGAATTGCAGTGATCAATATTCATAATGTAGATGCGACCCGTTTCCGCACGTTCCTTAAGAAGACTAAGGATGAGTTCTTGCGCTTTAACAGTTTTTTTCTTAATGGACGGATCTTTTTCATATTGTACGTAGAGAGCGTCAAACTCAGGGAGTCCAAAACTATCATAAAGTCCAGGTACATCATGAGGGGAGAAAAGCGTGATCTCACCATCCTGAATGAACCTCTCATAGAAGAGTTTGCTGATTTGAATGCTGTAATCAAGTTTACGAACACGATTATCCTCCGTACCCTTATTGTTTTTAAGAACAAGAATGTCTTCTATTTCTTGGTGCCAGATTGGGAAGTGGACTGTCGCAGATCCACCTCGTATGCCATTTTGCGTGCAACATCTGACAGTTGCTTCAAACTTCTTGAGAAATGGTACAACACCCGTGTGTTGAACTTCTCCCCCTCTGATTTTACTGTTGATGCCACGGATTCGACCCGCGTTGATACCGATACCCGCCCTTTGTGCAACGTATCTACCAATAGCCATATCACTGCTAAAGATAGAATCGAGGGTGTCATCAACATCAACAAGAACACAACTAGCAAATTGTCTGAGTGGTGTCCTAACTCCTGCCATGATGGGAGTTGGAATGTTGATTTTGTGCTTGCTGATTGCGTCATAATACCTCTTTACATAGGAGAGACGTGTTTCTTTTGGATACTCTGCAAAGATGGTCAGAGCAATCATCATGTACATAAACTGTGGTGTTTCATATACACCACCACCACTTCTATCTTGCACAAGGTACTTATCAACTACTTGTCGTAGACCTGCATAGGTAAAGAGATAGTCGCGATCATGATCAATAAAATTATCAGCACGTACAATCTCTTCTTGAGAGTACTTGTTAAAGATATCATTATCATATACTTCATGATTAACACACTGATAAATGTGTTGTTCTAGGGTGGGAAGTTCTTTCATTTTCCCATAAAGTTGCTTGCGAACTGCAAAGAGAAGCAAGCGAGCAGCAACATACTGATAATTTGGATGGTCCAAATCAATCAGATCGCTGGCAGAACGAATCAAAATTTCTTGAATCTCTTCTGTCGTAATTCCATCATAAAATTGAATACCAGAAGTCATTTCAACTTGACTCGCAGAGACGCCTGCAAGACCCTTACATGCCTCTTCGACCATTAAATGCATCTTGTCTAGGTCAAGAGACTCAATTCGACCATCACGCTTTTTAACCTTTGTACCGTTGCTCATATTTTCTTCCAGGTAGTAAATTTAAGTTTTGCTTCTAATCCAGAGTAAGTATTTAATTTTATCACAGACTGAACATCAAGTCCAGATAAAACCATATCATTAATATCCTTTTCTTTTATTGTTGAAGGCCAGATGACAACTTTTTGTCCATCTTCGATAACTCGGGAAATTCTTGATAGGATTTCTGAATTACGTGGTTCGTTATCGTATATCCAAACACAATCACGAATATCCCACTTAGTAACATCACCATCAGCTCCACACAAAGCAATTGCGTTGCGAATGAAGGTTGAATCGAACGGACCTTCGGTGATGTAGACAGTTTCACTTTTTTGGACTTTATCAAGACCATAGATTTTTGGTGCGTCATCGTCAAGCATTATAGTGATGTATTTGACCTTGCTGGGACCAAGTGCTCTTCCCTGAAATCCGACTAGATTATTTTGATAAAACAAAGGAATAATAATCCTTTGTTCATCTTTATCTGTGCTGTCGAATGTTTGGCGAAGAGAGTTAGTCCACTCCTTAAATTTTTCGGCGTAATAATAGTTATCTGGATTTATTTTTCTACTTTCCAAATACTTTTTTGCGTCAGGGTTTGTAGATGCTTTTGGTAGATTTAATTTTGGGTTGAACTTAGGTGATTCAAACTTAAATACAGGTTCATCTACAGTGAAATTTTTCCCCGTGTGTCCCTCTTTAAACTTCTCAAAAGTATATTGTTTATACACAGAAGTATCAATCTGCTTCAAAAAATTATTGAAAGATATATTAATTCCACAATTATGACATTTGAAATTTGTATTATTTTTTACTTGGTAAAGATATCCTCTTGCCTTATTTTTGTTCTTTTGAGAATCTCCGCAAATAGGGCAACGAAAATTATAAAGATTATGCTTTACCTTTTTAAATTTTTGAAATCTTACAGAAATCAAATTGATGTATTTAACATCAACAAAATCCATGACAATACACTGAGGGGGGAGTCTACTTATTATACCAGGTTACTGGGTCTTGTCAACGCATAAAACGGTTATAAGTGCGGTCCATTTTATAACCGAATTTGTTATTTTTTGGAGGGAATAGATTGTTGTCTTATTTTTAGTTTTCATTGGCACTCTATGCCAACACTTAATTATTTATTTTTTACTTGAACTTGCTGAGCATCTGGAGTCAAAATATCTACAACCATATGGGATTGAGACATTGCAAAAGAAATAACTGCGAATACTCCAAGAATGATCCATCTATATTTTGCAAATTCTTCTAACTTATTTTCTACCTTTTCTATTCTTACAATTACTGCCTCATGGGAAGTTTTATTTTCGGATTTTAATTCTTCTATCAATTTACTGATATTGTCATCCGATTTGTGGCATTGTTCGATCTTTTCTTCATGGACTGCAAGCATTTTGCTGATATTTTGACTCGTCTTTCCCATTATCTGGATTGCTTCATCAATTTTTTTTATCATTAATTCATAAGAAGAAAGTCTTTCTTCTAAAACAGCGATTTTAGTATCTGTGGAGGTATTTTGATTGAACATTTTTTTGAGGTTATTAGTTTCATACTACTTTTTACATGAAACAAATACCTCAAGTAGTATTAATATTATTTATTTTTTAAATAATCTAACCATTTTTTACGAGACCCAGGACCACCTTTAGCATAAGTTTTGGCAAATGTTCTTGCTAAAAAAACCATTTTTGGACTTCTGCCTGCGGTTGGTCCTTGATCATCGGCATCTGAACTAAATCCAGGTTTGCCGGGAGAACTTTGAGTCGTCATCATTTCTTCTTTCAAATTTATATAATTGCGAAATGCTTCAACGACTTTATCAATTTTCTTCTTTTCCATTGTAGATTTTATAGAGTTCAGAAAGGCAATAGATATCAACTTGAATATCATGTATATAACATTTTGGATATTCAGGCAATTTTCCAAGGAAGATTATAAAAGTCTTCATCGCAGACCACAACTCTTTTTCAATCTTATAAAAAAGCATTGGAGTTGTTGCCTCCCCAAAAATATTATAAAGAATAATAAAATGATTAAGAAGTAGATGAGTTTTTAACTGACCAGTATTCTTATATCGTTTCAATAATCTTTTAATATACTTAAAATGATTTAGATCTTTTTCAAAATCTTCCTTAGTTACTGCCTGAGGATTTTCATAATACTTAATTGCGAACAAAAGGAAATTATCCTCATTCAACTCATTAAAAATCATATATTATCCATCAAGGAAGGAAGATTGCATCGTCGTTAGCATCAGATGTAGTGTTAATACCACCAGCAACCAGAACCTCATGCTTAACTCTTAGATTGCCTTCGGCATCAATGTAAGTTGCACCAACTGCAACCCATCCACTATGAGTAACTGCATATGCGGTTGTTGAGGCAACGCTAACTTCATTTGCATCAACACCATAAACCAAAGATGGATTAGTGCTACCTCTATAGGTATTTCCAACTCCAAGAGCATACTTTGGTTGTTCGTTAATGTTATAAACTGCACTAGAAATAGCAGCGCCACTTAAGAACTGAGTTGATGCAATTGATAGAGTTGCACTGCTGACTCCAACAATTACAGCTTCGCCAAAAGTAGACCCAGCACCAATTTGAATTACGTCACCAACGGCAACACCATTGGTATCAAAAGTAGTTCCAGTTCCAGTAACAACAAGGGTGTTGTAATTTACTGCAACTGTACCAGCAGAATAAACAGAATCGTTATTACCCCAGAGTGCCATTCTCTTTACCTTAAAAAGTTATTTGCTAAAAATTATTTATAAAAAAAGGAGACCCTACTTTCGGTCTCCTTTACTGTTTAGAATAGTCTAAACTAAAAAATTAATCACTTACAATCTCTAAGAAGTGCAGTTCTTACCGTTGAGGCAACTACATTGTCAATATCATTGTCAGTGGTATTCACATAACGATCAAGAAGTTCACAAACAAGTCTCTTTGTGTGACAAGAATTCATTGCCGCTAAAAGAAGTGGTTTTACAACTTCTACTAATACTCCCATAATGACCTCCTATAAAAAATATCCTTCTCTATTTAGGAATTCAAGATGTAATATCAGTATCTACGCCTTTAGGAGCAGATCTCAGTGCTTGAAGTTTTCTTTGAAGAATTTGAACTTCTTGCTGCTTTTGTCTATCTTTTTGTTGGGCTACCTTTTTTTGCATAACATTTTGTTGACCAGACTGCTGCTGCGTTTTTGGTTGAATTTCCATTGCCTGTTCAGCAATTTTCTTTGCCATCTTGGTAGCAGTAGCATACATAACTTCTTTACCACGACCAGGGTATCTCTTTTCAAAATCTGATGATTTATCTTTCATCGACTTTACAATTCTTTCTTTTTGTTTAGTCTCGGCAGCAGTTAAAGTTTTTTCATCAAGTTCAAATTCTTCAGACTTTAGAAGATCATCTAATGAAGGTGCTCCAGGTTTTTTTGGATTTGGTTCTTTTGATTTCTTCTTACTAGACGATCTAGTTCTTGATTTCTTTGCACTCTTTGCAGTTTCTTGCTTTTCTTTTTCCTTCTGATATGCCTCTTCTCCACTTGATGATGGTTTGAAACTACCAAATCCTTTAGTTGATACTGTTCTTGTTCTTGTTCTTACTGTTGGTTCTGATTTTGGTTTTGATTTATCTGATGCGGGTTGCCCTACTCTTGGATTTTCAGAAGTTCCTGCGGGTGCTTTTGATTCTGGTTTTGGTTTTGGTTTTGGTGGAGTCACATCTCTAACAGAAACTCTTTGAACTGGTTCTTCTTTTTTACGTTCTCCTGCAACTTCTACTCTTTTACCACCACCAATACCACTACGTAGATTTGCAGACCTTACTCCTACTTTTGAATGCACAGCACTTGGATTTTCCTTTCCTTTTCCCTTTGATCCTCTTTCATACCCGGCACCAAATTCTCTTTTTGTTGCCTTTGCTCCTCTTGCAACAAGTCCAGTAGTATATCCTGCGCCACGAACCACTCTCTTTAGTCCACTTTTAAGTGCAGATCCTATTCTTCCAAGCAATCCGGGTCTTGAAGAACCAGAACCTGATGAAGATTCAGATTCACCATGTCTCTCTCTCTTATATCCAGCACCTAATTTTTTACTTACTGATTTAACTATAGATTTTACTTTTTCTAATTTATCATTTTTTATTTTAGTGTCATGTCCTAAAGTAACTTTTGCTTCGATTAAAATCGCAGATGAAATTTCTAAAGATTCTAATAAAGTATTTTCTACATCTTGAAGATCATATCCTTCTTCAAGGCACTCATAAAAAACTTCTTCTACTACTTCTTCAATTAATTGGTCAGATAGCAAGAAAATTTCAGATTCGGATAGATCACCAAAAACTCCTTCAAAGTCTTCGATTTCAGACATTTCAAGAAGAATTCCTCCAAGTTGATCAACTCTTTCACCAAGATTAAGTTTTGGATTTATATCAATTTTATTATTAATTTGCTTTTCAGTAATTTTTACATCTTTACTCCTATCTTTTGAGATTTTATCAACAACCTCAATTAGATCTTCTCTCCAGTTTGAATAACCTTCTTTTGCGATTACTTTTGAGCGAACTTTTCTACGATTCTTTAAGTAAGCATCAGACTTATCAACATCACCATCGTTATCGATGTCATCATCTTCTTTACCTACAGGATCCAATGCCTCTTTTTGAGTAGCAATTGCATTACCAATTGCTTTTCTACGTTTGCGAAGATACTTGTCAGACTTATCATGATCACCATCATTGTCAATATCAGCGTCCTCTTTTCCAACAGGATCTAATGCTTCACCAACAATTTGGTCCAGATAAATTCTGGATATATCTTTTACGTGATTATTAGTCATCTTAACGAGTGCTTGCTTTTTTTGCCTTATATTTATTTATAAAATTGACTCCATATGCTTTACCACCTTTTTGAAGGTATTGACTATTTGTTCCAATTACACCTGGTGTCATTTTTGCATAATGTTTAAATGCACCTAAAGTTCCAACAAGAGTATTGGGATGAATTTTGTCTCTCATCGGCGAATCCATTTTAACTTCAGTATATTCCATTAAATCTTTGATCCAAGACTTAAACATATAACCTTCTTTAGTAACACAAATTAAATAATTAGTCCCTCTACGTATGACTTCTCCAACCAATCCAGTATTCAAATTTTCTACAATATTTCCAACATTGAATATTTTTCCAGAAATATAATTCTCACGAAGATTTTGAACATCAAGTTTTGGAGCTATTTCCCAAAGGTTATAATTTTCTTTTTGAGTTTTTGTTTTTTTAATTTTCATTCCCTGTCTTACTTGATCAAACAGAGATTGAGTTTCAGCGTTACTGAGAGTTTTAGGAGTTCCTCTTCTAAATGTTGAGAAATCATTATCAATCACCGCTTTTCTCATTTTTGAAGAAGATACTCCCATTGCCCCTTCAGCTTCAGTATCCTTAACTCCCGAAGATATAACACGAATCAAGTCAAAATTATATAATTCTTTGTTATATCTTTGAGATAAATTTTCAAACTCACCATGACGATCAGATCCACAAACGATATTTACAGTTCCATACCCATCCTCAGAAGCAGTAATTAATACATCAAAAATACTTTCCATATCAGGGTCATCAATTATATTATCAGAATAATCAGGGAACATCATTCTCATGTATTGAATTTTAACTTCAGGATTCAATGGATTTTTCTTTGGATCTTGAGTTCTTGATGGATATATTTTTAAGTCGCCACCAACAGAAACTTTTTTGGCAATATTAAATGTTTTATCGTGTCCAATTGTAGGCGGATTAAACCTTCCCAATACAATAGTAAGAGTTGGTTTTTCCTCTGGTTCTTGCTCTTCTGGAGATGCTTGTGATGGAAGGGGGCGTGAAACTGGAGCGACTGCTTGTTGTCCCTGTGGCATTGATGCTGGACCAGTTGCTTGTTTTGCACCTTTTTCTTCTGGAGCGGACTTTTGCCTACCATCAAGAAACTTTAACTTCCCACCTTCAGTTCTTGCTACTTGTTTTCCACCACGATCCAACCATCCTCCATGACCATCACCAACCAGACCAAGTTTTTTCGCTTGCAATGATGCCTGCGATTCTCTTGCTTCAGATAAAAATTGGAAGAAACGTTTCATACTATTTTTTTATATACTTATATTTATTTTTACGTTTTCTTATATTTATGGAGATAAGGAGACTCGAACTCCTGACATCAGCCTTGCAAAGACCGCGCTCTACCAACTGAGCTATATCCCCTTCCCAAAGTATCAAAAAAAGAGGGTAATTAAACCCTCTTTAATTTTTATGTTTTCAATCAGCGAAGACCATACTTCTTGAAATCTGCCTTTGCATCATCTCTTGCTCTAAGTTCCTGTGCCTTTCTATATTCGCTACCAGCTCCGCCTGCTCTATTTAATCTTGCTTGTCTTGTTGAATACTTACGCTCAACTTCAGTATCCATTTTGTCGGCAACGGCACGTAGAACATCTCCTCTATCACCACCAAGTCTTCTTGCTTGATTTTCGATTTTTGCGCGATTCATTTTCTTGAATCCTTCAAAAACAATTTCATCTCTCCACTCTTCACTCATATTCGTCATGATTACTTCTGCATTTTCAACAGTGTCCGCATAACCTTCATCAAGAAGATGCTCAAGAACAACATCATAAAGATCAACGATTTCAGTTTCTTCAACTAGATAGGACTCAACAACATCTTGAACATCAGACTCTGAAAGTGATTCAAGAACATAAAGTGCGTTTTCATAAGAATCAACATAACCCTCATAAATCATTTCTTCAAAGATTGTGTTTAGAATCTGATTGAAGATTTCCTCACTGACTCCGATTTTCTTTCTGAATTTTTCTAGAGCATTTTGTTTGCCAGTATGTGCTCTTTGTGTTGCTAACTGACCAACTCTCTCTCCTGCAAATCTAATTCCTCTTGCAGATGAACCAGCAGATGCTTTTTGTAATTTTGCTTTTGCGGCCGCTCTTCTATCAGACTCCTTTGCGGGAGGAAGTGCTGCTCTTGCAGAAGATCCAGGAAGTGCTCTACCAGTTGAAGAAGGTCCAGTATCACTTTTACCCGCATTCCTATAAGGAGCAGGAGATCTTGGACCTTTTGGTGCTGGCGTTGGACCTTGTTGAGGTTTAAATGTTCTGTTTACATTCTGTCCACCAGATCTCCATGATGGTTTTGATTCGCCATCTTTTGGTGCTGGTGTTGGGCCTTGTTGAGGTTTAAATGTTCTATTTACATTCTGTCCACCAGGTCTCCATGTTGGTTTTCTTTCAAATTCAGAAGTATCTTTACCTGCCTGTTTTCTTTCTGACCTTTTCGTTTGACGAGCGGTTGTTCTTGCTTGTGCTTCTCTTCCTGCTTCTCCGCTAAATTCTTTTTTAGCCGCTTCATAACCAGATTTTGCTGTTCTTCCAACTTTACCCAGGAATCCTTTTACTTTTTGTGCTGCGGATTTTACTTTTGCACTTGCTTGACCAACTCTAGCAGATGCTGAAGTTCCTCCAGTAGAACGTGCAGGAGCCGCTAGTCTCTCACCAGTACGCTGAGCTGCCTGAGCAATTCTACCAATTCTTACTTGTCTTTGTCTTTCTGCAGATCTTGCTGCTCTGCTTGGTCTTTCTGAACTTCTAGTAACTGTTGCAGAACCAGATGGTCTATCATCAGAAGAAGTTACTCTTGCTTCAGATAGAACATAATCCAAAGAATCAAAACACTCATTGATATCAATATCTCCAGATACAAAAATATCTTCCATTACTTGATCAAGTTCATTATCACTTAGATCATCAACGAAAGAAAGATCTTCCTGAATTGAAGAAGATTCTAATTCATCTCTTAGGTCTTCATCATAAACAGCAGCGTATGCTTCATAAAGAGATACAATGTCTTTGGAATTCATTTTGTTGTACTTATACTACTCTATGGATATTTATAATATTAATGTGTTATCTACTATAGTGAGATCTTTCAGGAGTGCTATATCCTTGTCCTTTATTTCTTGTAGGAACACTTCCACCTCCTTGAGATCTGGATCTTGTATCGCCGTATCTTCCAGAAGTTCTAACATCTGAAGGTTGATTGCCCGAATCTATATCACGCAGACTACCTGCACTTCCTCTAACATCTTTTCCTTTTGAGGCATATCCTCTTACTTTAGTATTAGTTCTTCCTGCATCTTTGTTTTCTGGTCCTTTGCCCATTTCTTTTGCAAGAGTCCCTGCTTTTTTTATACCTGCAGTAATTTTAGCGAATCTAACTCTTAAATCTTGTTTTTGCTGATCGCTCAATCTTGGATTATCTAATTGTCTACGAATATTAGATTGACGTTCACTTGCAGTTGAAAAAGGACTTTTTTTACTTCCTCTAAGGGTGTCTTGGTAAAATTCTGCTTCAGAAATAAACTCTAAAAAAGTTTTCATTACTTTTAATCTTTTTTAGATATTTATAAAAAAACCTCCCAGAGGAGGTTTAAATAAAAGGTTAAGATCAGAACCAAATTATTATCTAATTGGTATTAAGTCAAATAGATCAGATTGAAGATTAGAGTATTTTCTAATTATTTCTCCTGCCTTTGCATTTGCTTCGTTTTCAGTGGTACTTCCAGCATTTCCATTCAACCTTTTGCCTTCACTTCGCTGCTTATGATGAATAT
>Ga0209704_1000170_pt1 | contig 12155 bp, 9 predicted proteins | sample PPLLaktember2015_FD_187258 | JGI IMG/M metagenome (GOLD analysis project Ga0209704, IMG submission 187258) | Freshwater sediment microbial communities from Prairie Pothole Lake near Jamestown, North Dakota, USA - PPLs Lake P7 Core (6) Depth... | ecosystem: Environmental > Aquatic > Freshwater >... | reverse complement strand
CCCCATCATCGTCCAGTCGCGCGCGGACAGGGCGGGGCGCTGCCGGAACACGTCGCCGCCGGCGGCATCGATGCGCTCGAGGATGCGAAGGCCGCCCTGCACGACGAGGCGCAGCTCGAGTCCGATGCGACCACCGAGCGCGGGGGCGAGTGGCGCGCCTCGCAGGAGCAGCGCCCGGGCGCGGGCCACTTCGAAGGCCATCAGCGCGCGCCAGCGATCGTCGGCCAGGCGCCGGGCGATCTGCGCCTCGTCGACGGCGAAGCGCGCGAGATCCTCGCGCGGCAGGTAGACCCGCCCCTTGTCCCAGTCGATCGCGACGTCCTGCCAGAAGTTGGTCAGCTGCAGCCCGGTGCAGATCGCGTCGGACATCGCGAGGAGCGCGGGCTCCTCGCGACGGTACAGCGACAGCAGCAGGCGCCCGACCGGGTTCGCAGAGCGCCGGGAGTAATCGAGCAGCGCCGCGTAGTCGGCGTAACGTTGTGTGGTTACGTCCTGCGCGAAGGCGGACAACAGGTCGTGCAGCAGCGGCAGCGGCAGTCCGTGCCCGGAAACGGCGGCCGCGAGATCTGGCCAGCGGGTGCCGGGGGCGTCCAGGTGATCGAGGTCGCGTCCCAGGGCCTGCAGTTCGCGGAGCCGGTCTTCGGGCGGGGCGTCGCCTTCGTCCGCCACGTCGTCGGCCGTGCGGGCGAACCGGTAGATTGCGCGGACGGCGGGACGCAGCCGCGCCGGCAGCAGCAGCGACGCCACCGGAAAGTTCTCGTAGTGTCCGACCCCCATGCCGACGAAGCTATCACAGCGCACCGGGGCGCCCGGGCGACGAAGGCAGTTCCGCTAGAATCCGCGCTTCGTTCCGCGATAGGGTGTGCTGTCTCACGCGGTCGCGGCGCGAAGGTGGCGAAATTGGTAGACGCACCAGGTTTAGGTCCTGACGCCTTCACCGGCGTGGGGGTTCGAGTCCCCCCCTTCGCACCAGCACTTTGACGCCTTGCCGCCGCTCAGTGCAGAACGTCACTGCAGAACCATTGGGCGGCCAATCGAAAAGAACCTGAAAAGATGCAACAGACCGTGGAATCCCTCGGCGCGCTAGAGCGCCGGATCGACCTGACCGTGCCCGCGGCGGCGATCGAGAAGGAAGTGCAGGCACGCCTCGCCAAGCTTGCGCGCACCGTGAAGATGCCCGGCTTCCGGCCTGGCAAGGTGCCCCTCAAGATGGTGGCGCAGAACTACGGCGCCCAGGTTCACGCCGAGGTGATGAACGACAAGGTCGGCGAGGCCTTCAGCTCGGCGGTCACTGCCGGCAACCTCCGCGTGGCGGGCGCGCCTCGGCTCGAGCCGCGAGCGGTCGAAGGTTCGCAGGACCTGGCATTCTCGGCCACGTTCGAGGTCTACCCGGAGATCACGCTGGGCGACCTGTCCGCCGTCGAGGTCCAGCGCGCCCTCTGCCCGGTGGGCGATGCAGAAATCGAGCGCACGCTCGAGATCATGCGCAAGCAACGCGCGACGTACGAGGACGCCGATCGCGCGGCCGCCGACGGCGACGTCGTCACCGTCGATTTCAAGGGCACGCAGGACGGCACGCCGTTCGATGGCGGCACGGCCACGGACTTTCCGTTTTCCCTCGGTCAGGGACGGATGCTCCCCGAGTTCGAGGCCGCCGTCACCGGCATGAAGCCGGGCGAGAGCAAGACCTTCCCGCTGACCTTCCCGCAGGACTACACCGCGAAGGAACTGGCTGGCAAGACAGTGCAGTTCGAGGTGAATCTCAAGAAGGTGCAGCAGCCCGTGCTGCCGCCGGTCGACGCCCAGTTCGCGAAGTCCCTCGGCATCGCCGACGGCGACATCGAGAAGATGCGGTCCGAGATCAGGACCAACCTCGATCGCGAGGTGGCCTCACGGCTGCGCGCGCGCAGCAAGGACAGCGTGATGACGGGCCTGCTGTCGGTCGCGTCGTTCGAGGTGCCGAAGTCGCTCGTCGAGGGCGAGAAGCAGCGTCTCGCCGAGGTGGCGCGCAACGACCTGGTGGCGCGCGGGATGTCGGCGCAGGACGCGCCACTTCCGCTGGAGCTCTTCCAGCCGCAGGCCGAGCGGCGTGTCCGGCTCGGCTTGCTGCTGGGCGAGGTCGTGCGCGCGAACGGGCTGCAGCCGCGGCCCGACCAGATCCGCAAGCTGGTCGAGGAGATGGCGCAGAGCTACGAACGCCCCCAGGAAGTGATCAACTGGTACCTGTCCGATCGCAAGCGCCTGGGTGAACTCGAATCGGTCGCCCTCGAGGACAATGTGACGAACTGGGTCCTGGAACGGGCGAAGGTCGTGGACACGACGGTTGCGTTCGACGAATTGATGGGCCATACGGGCCGCTGACGAAGGCGAGGGAAGGATGATCAAACCGGACATGACGGCGACGTCGCTGGAGCCCCAGGGCCTCGGCATGGTGCCCATCGTCATCGAGCAGAGCGGCCGCGGCGAGCGCGCCTATGACATCTATTCCCGCCTGCTGCGCGACCGCGTCGTGTTCATGGTTGGTCCCGTGACCGACCAGACCGCGAACCTCGTCGTGGCGCAGCTCCTGTTTCTCGAATCGGAGAATCCGGACAAGGACATCTCGCTGTACATCAACTCGCCAGGCGGGTCCGTCTACGCGGGAATGTCCATTTTCGACACGATGCAGTTCATCAAGCCGGACGTGTCCACGATCTGCGTCGGCATGGCGGCCAGCATGGGCGCCTTCCTGCTTGCGGCGGGAGCGAAGGGCAAGCGCTATTCGCTTCCCAACTCGCGCATCATGATCCACCAGCCATCGAGCGGCGCTCAAGGTCAGGCGTCGGACATCGAGATCGCCGCGCGCGAGGTGCTGGACCTGCGCGATCGGCTGAACCGGATCCTCGCCGAGCGCACCGGACAGCCGGTCGAGAAGATCGCGAGGGACACGGACCGCGACAACTTCATGTCCGCGGAGGATGCCGTAAGCTACGGCCTCGTCGACAAGATCTTTGTCAAGCGCGGCGAACAGCCGTAATCTGCACACGCCTACATAACGAGGTCCCGCCCGCTCCTTTATGTCGGACAAAAAGGGTTCGAGCGAAAAGCTCCTTTACTGCTCCTTCTGCGGCAAGAGCCAGCATGAGGTCAAGAAGCTCATCGCCGGCCCGTCGGTGTTCATCTGCGACGAGTGCATCGACCTCTGCAACGACATCATCCGGGACGAGACGACCGCGGACACACCCGCGAGCGGCACGCGCTCCGACCTGCCGACCCCGCACGAGATCGGCTCGATCCTCGACCAGTACGTCATCGGGCAGGACAAGGCCAAGCGGATCCTGTCGGTCGCGGTCTACAACCACTACAAGCGCCTGAAGCACATGGGCAGCAAGGATGACGTCGAACTCGCGAAGAGCAACATCCTGCTGATCGGCCCGACCGGCTCGGGCAAGACGCTGCTGGCGCAGACGCTGGCGCGGCTGCTGAACGTGCCCTTCGTGATCGCCGACGCGACGACGCTGACCGAGGCGGGTTACGTCGGCGAGGACGTCGAGAACATCATCCAGAAGCTGCTGCAGAACTGCAACTACGAGGTCGACAAGGCGCAGCGCGGCATCGTCTACATCGACGAGATCGACAAGATCTCCCGCAAGAGCGACAACCCGTCGATCACGCGCGACGTCTCGGGCGAGGGCGTGCAGCAGGCGCTGCTGAAGCTGATCGAAGGCACCATCGCTTCGGTGCCCCCGCAAGGCGGCCGCAAGCACCCGAACCAGGACTTCGTGCAGATCGACACGACGAACATCCTGTTCATCTGCGGCGGCGCGTTCGACGGGGTCGAGAAGATCATCCGCAGCAGGTCCGAGAAGAGCGGGATCGGCTTCGGCGCATCGGTGACGAGCGCGAGCGACCGGTCGGTGGGCGACCTGCTGCGCGACGTCGAGCCCGAGGACCTCATCAAGTTCGGCCTGATCCCCGAGCTCGTCGGCCGGCTGCCGGTGGTTGCCACGCTGGATGAACTCAGTGAAGAGGCACTGGTCGAGATCCTCGTCCAGCCCAAGAACGCACTCGCCAAGCAGTTCCAGCGGCTCTTCCAGATGGAAGGGGTCGATCTGGAAGTGCGTCCGGACGCCCTGCGCGCCATTGCGCGCAAGGCGATCAAGCGCAAGACCGGAGCCCGCGGGCTGCGCTCGATCGTCGAAAGCGTCCTGCTGGACGTCATGTACGACCTGCCCAGCACCAAGAACGTCGTGAAGGTCGTCGTCGACGAAAACACCATCGGCGGCGGCAAGCCGTTGCTGATGTACTCCGACCAGCCCAAGGTCGCCGGCGCGCCGCGCTAGCGACACCGACCCGCTCTTTCCGCCAGGCTGGCGGGCCCGGATGAGCGGTTCCCGTGCGTGCTAGATTGGATCAGGGCGGATCTCGGAGCGCCCTTGCATTCCGCATGCGCGGGCGCATATGCGCTGAAAGTCCATCCGAAGGGAAACATTCCGAATGTCCACACAAATCCTGCCGCCGGAACGCATAACGCTGCCGCTGCTGCCGCTGCGCGACGTGGTCGTGTTTCCGCACATGGTGATTCCGCTGTTCGTCGGGCGCCCGAAGTCGATCCGCGCCCTCGAGGCGGCGATGGAAGCCGGCAAGAACATCATGCTGGTCGCGCAGAAGAACGCCGCCAAGGACGAGCCGGCCGCCGAGGACATCTACGAGATCGGCTGCGTCGCCAGCATCCTGCAGATGCTCAAGCTTCCCGACGGCACCGTGAAGGTGCTGGTCGAGGGCGCGCAGCGCGCCCGCATCGAGCAGATCGAGGACGGCGCCACGCACTTCACCGCAAACGTGATGCCGATCGTGCCGGAGACGACGCCGACGGCGGAGGTCGAGGCGCTGCGCCGCGCCATCGTCAGCCAGTTCGACCAGTACGTGAAGCTCAACAAGAAGATTCCCGCCGAGATCCTGACCTCGATCGCCGGCATCGATGAGGCGGGGCGCCTGGCGGACACGATCGCCGCGCACCTGCCGCTGAAGCTCGAGCAGAAGCAGAGGATCCTCGAGATGCCGGGCCTCAACGAGCGCCTGGAGCACTTGCTCGCCCAGCTCGAGACCGAGATCGACATCCTCCAGGTCGAGAAGCGCATCCGCGGCCGCGTGAAGCGGCAGATGGAGAAGAGCCAGCGCGAGTACTACCTGAACGAACAGGTCAAGGCGATCCAGAAGGAGCTCGGCGAGGGCGAGGAGGGCGCTGACCTCGAGGAGCTCGAGAAGAAGATCAAGGCCGCGCGCATGCCGAAGGCCGCCCGCGACAAGGCGCACTCGGAGCTGAAGAAGCTCAAGCTGATGTCGCCGATGTCAGCCGAGGCCACGGTCGTCCGCAACTACCTGGACACGCTGGTCGGGCTGCCGTGGAAGAAGCGCAGCAAGATCAACAACGACCTCGCCAACGCCGAGAAGGTGCTGAACGACGACCACTACGGGCTCGAGAAGGTCAAGGACCGCATCCTCGAGTACCTCGCCGTGCAGCAGCGCGTCGACAAGGTCAAGGCGCCGATCCTGTGCCTCGTCGGCCCCCCGGGCGTCGGCAAGACCTCGCTCGGCCAGTCGGTCGCGCGCGCGACGAACCGCAAGTTCATCCGCATGGCTCTCGGCGGCGTGCGTGACGAGGCCGAGATCCGCGGCCACCGGCGCACCTACATCGGGTCGATGCCGGGCAAGGTCCTGCAGAACCTCGGCAAGGTCGGCGTTCGCAACCCGCTGTTCCTGCTCGACGAGGTCGACAAGATGGGGATGGACTTCCGCGGCGACCCGGCCTCGGCGCTGCTGGAGGTGCTCGACCCCGAGCAGAACCACACGTTCCAGGACCACTACGTCGAGGTCGACTTCGACCTGTCTGACGTGATGTTCGTCGCCACCAGCAACACGATGAACATTCCGCCGGCGCTGCTCGACCGGATGGAAGTGATCCGCCTGTCGGGCTACACGGAGGAGGAGAAGGTCCACATCGGCCTGCAGCACCTGCTGCCGAAGCAGATGAAGACCAACGGTCTCAAGGACGGCGAACTCGCCATCACGGAGAGCGCGATCCGCGACATCATCCGGTACTACACGCGCGAGGCGGGCGTCCGCTCGCTGGAGCGCGAGATCAGCAAGGTCTGCCGCAAGGTGGTCAAGCAGTTGTTGCTGAAGAGCCAGGACAAGAAGATCCAGGTCTCGGCGAAGAATCTCGACAAGTTCCTCGGCGTGCGTCGCTTCTCGTTCGGCGTCGCCGAGAAGCAGAACCAGGTCGGCCAGGTCACCGGGCTGGCATGGACCGAAGTGGGCGGCGACCTGCTGACGATCGAGGTGGCGACCATGCCCGGCAAGGGCAACGTGCAGCGCACGGGCTCGCTCGGCGATGTCATGAAGGAGTCGGTCGAGGCGGCGCGCTCGGTGGTGCGGGCGCGGGCCCGCAGGATGGGCATCCGCGACGAGGTGTTCGAGAAGACCGACCTGCACGTGCACTTCCCGGAAGGCGCGACGCCGAAGGACGGTCCGTCGGCGGGCATCGCGATCACGACCGCGCTCGTGTCGGCCTTGTCCGGCATTCCGGTGCGCGCCGACGTCGCGATGACCGGCGAGATCACGCTGCGCGGCGAAGTGCTCGCGATCGGCGGGCTCAAGGAGAAGCTGCTCGCGGCCCACCGCGGCGGCATCAAGACGGTGATGATTCCGGAGGAAAACGTCAAGGATCTCGCGGAGATCCCGGACAACGTGAAGAATCGTCTCGAAATCGTTCCCGTCAAGTGGATCGACAAGGTGCTCGAGATCGCGCTCGAGCGCCAGCCGGTCCCGCTGACCGACGATGATGCCGCGGCGACCCCGGTGAAGTCAGGCGATGCGCCTGCCACGAGCGAGGTCGTCAAGCACTGAGCCCGTCACGGGTTGAAGCGGCGCGCGTCGACCGATGCGCGCCGCTTCCTTCTTTCTCGTCAAGGAAGACCGACGTCTCCAAATTTCGCTTCGCTTTCCCTTGACACTCCAGGGTCCGCGCGGTGAAATTGCCGTTCGAATTCGTCCGCTCGCATGCTTGCCCTCCGACGTCCTTCAACCAGAACAACCGGAACCGCGCAGCTGCGTGATCAGTCTCGACAGAGGGGGTGTAAGTGAACAAGACCGAATTGATCGACCACATCGCCAAGCAGGCCGACATTTCCAAGGCCGCTGCGGGTCGAGCCCTTGAAGCGATCGTTGCAGGCATCCGCACGAGCTTGAAGAAGGGCAACTCGGTGACGCTGGTCGGGTTCGGCACGTTCATGGTGGGCAAGCGCGCCGCGCGCACCGGTCGCAATCCGCGCACGAATCAGCCGATCAAGATCAAGGCTGCGCGCGTTCCGAAGTTCCGTCCTGGCAAGGCATTGAAAGATTCGCTAAACTAGCGGTCTTTCGTAGCCAACTGCTGTTGCTCGTCAGCCTCGTGCCGACGGTCAGCCCGGGGTGCTTAGCTCAGTTGGTAGAGCGGCGCCCTTACAAGGCGTAGGTCGGGAGTTCGAGCCTCTCAGCACCCACCAGCTCCACGCAGCAGTGGCCTCGAAGCAGACGCGGAGTGGTAGTTCAGTTGGTTAGAATACCGGCCTGTCACGCCGGGGGTCGCGGGTTCGAGTCCCGTCCACTCCGCCACAAAACACCAAAAGGCGAACACTGTTCGCCTTTTTTGTTGCTGCACCGATTGATGCAGCACTGAACGCTCGACAGGGGCCCGCGCCATGTTCGAATCGGTCCGCACGCATCGTCGCTGGATGATGCTTTTCATGATCGTCCTGATCTTCCCGTCCTTCGTCTTCTTCGGGATCCAGGGCTACAGCAGCTTCATCGAGAGCGACAGCGCACTCGCGAAGGTCGACGGTTCGCCGATCACGCAGCAGGAGTTCGACCAGGCGCAGCGCGACCGCATCGAGCGGCTCAGGCAGACCTTCGGGGCCGACTTCGACCCGAGGCTGCTCGAGACCCAGGAAGCACGGGCTTCGATCCTGGACGGCATCGTGATGAACCGCGCCCTGGCCAACGAGGCCAACAAGGCGAACATCATCGTCACCACCGACCGCCTGCGCGAGGTGCTCGCGACCGTGCCGGCATTCCAGGAAGACGGCAAGTTCAGCTACGACAAGTACAAGGCCTACGTCGCTTCGCAGGGCCTGACGGAGCCGATCTTCGAGCAGCGGGTGCGCGAGGATCTTCGCAAGCAGGCGCTGCTCCAGGCTGTCGTCGAGTCGGCCATCGTCCCGAAGACGGTCGCGGACCGCCTCGACACCATGCTGCGCGAGCAGCGCGAAGTGCGCGAGTTGCGCTTCACGGCCGAGCAGTTCCTGCCCAAGGTGAAGGTGTCCGACGAGCAGGTCGCCGCGTTCTACGAGCAGAACCGCACGCTCTTCGAGACGCCCGAGTCGGCCAGGGTCGAGTTCCTGGTCCTGTCGCCGGAAGCGCTCTCCGGCACCGGCCCGGTGCCGGAGGCCGAGGCGCGGGCCTACTACGAGCAGAACAAGGCGCGCTTCGGTACCGACGAGCAGCGGCGGGCCAGCCACATCCTGATCACGCCCGAGGGCGGCGACAAGGCGGCCGCGAAGAAGAAGGCCGAGCAGCTGCTGGAACAGGTGAAGTCGAAGCCGGGAGATTTTGAAAAGCTGGCGCGCGAGAACTCCAGGGACCCCGGCTCCGCCGCGCAGGGCGGCGACCTCGGACTCTTCGGCAAGGGGATGATGGTCAAGCCGTTCGAGGAAGCCACCTTCAGGATGAAGCCGGGCGAGATCAGCGGCGTCGTCGAAAGCGACTTCGGCTTCCACATCATCAAGCTCACCGAGGTGAAGGCGGCCGAGGTGAAGCCATTCGAGCAGGTCAGGGCCGACATCGAGCGCGATCTCAAGACGCAGCAGGCGCAAGGCGAGTTCGCGAAGGCGGCCGATCAGTTCACGAATCTGGTCTACGAGCAGGCGGACTCGCTGCAGCCGGCGGCCGACGCGCTGAAGCTGAAGGTCCAGCAGGTCGACGCGCTGACGCGGCGCGGCCTCGCGCCCCACATCAACGCGCGCGTCGTCGACGCGCTGTTCTCGGAAGAGTCGCTCAAGTCGAAGCGCAATACGCAGGCGATCGAGGTGGCAACCAACACGCTGGTGTCGGCGCGCATCGTCGACCACAAGCCGGCGGCGGTCCGCCCGCTCGACGAGGTGAAGGCGCAGGTGCGGCAGCTCGTCGAGCGGCGCGAGGCGGCTCGCCTTGCGAAGGAAGCGGGCGAGGCCCGGCTGGCCGAATTGAGGAAGCAGCCGAGCGACGCGGGCTTCGCGCCCGCGCGGACCATCTCGCGGAGCAATCCGCAGGGTCTGCCGCCCAGCGCGCTGAGCGCGATCATGGGCGCGCCGGCCGACAAGCTGCCGGCTTTCATCGGGACCGAAGTCGACGGCGCCGGCTACCTGATCGCGCAGATCGTGTCGGCCAAGATCGGTGAAGCGGGCACCGCCGAGCAGCGCGACGCCAGGGACCGGGTCCTGGCGCAGCAGGCCGCTGCCGCCGACGAGGTCACGTACGCGGAGGGGTTGAAGGCACGTCACAACGTCAAGATCCTGAACGCCGACTTCCAGAAGCCGGCGGTCAACCCCGTGACGGACGCGAAGGCCGCGCCGAGCGGCGAGGCGAAGAAGTAGCGCTCAGCCGGCGAGCGCCCGGGCCGCCTCGCGGAAGGCGACGGGGTCGTCGCTCGCGAGAGCGAGCGGCCGGGCCTGCGGCGACCGCGTGAAGTTGCGACCGATCGACCGCAGGTACGCCGGGTCGTAGTGATCGAGCAGCAAGCGCTCCACGAGGGCGTCCCACCGACCCGCGTCCACCAGTTTCTTCCACTCGCCGACCCGCTGGTACCCGTGCAGCGGCACGAGGCAGTCGAGCTTCTCGTGCAGGGTCGCGGTGTCCGATTCGAAGTGGACGTACTCGTCGCGCAGCAGCCGGATCCGGGCTTCGAGCGGAAGCTCGAGGCGGATGCAATCCGAGGCCCGCATCGCCAGCAGCAACTGGTCGGGAACCCTCAGCTCTCCGACCTTGCGGCTCTCCGACTCGATGAAGATCGGCCGCGAGGAGTCGAAGCCGCGCAGGGCGTGCCACAGGCGCGTCTCGAACCGTTTCTGCGACGGCTGTGGCAGCGCCGGCAGGCTTCCGAGCAGCGAGCCGCGGTGATGGGCGAGGGCTTCGAGGTCGAGCACTTGCGCCCCGGCATCGGCGAGGTGCTGCAGCAGACGGCTCTTCCCGCTGCCCGTCGTGCCGCAAACGACGCGGAACGTGTGGCGCGCCGGCAGGCGATCGAGATCGGCCAGCACCGCGCGGCGGAACGCACGGTAGCCGCCCTCGAGCTGCCGCGCCTGCCAGCCCACGCGCCCGAGGACGTGGGTCATCGCGCCGCTGCGGTTGCCGCCGCGCCAGCAGTAGACCAGCGGCTTCCACGAACGCGGCTTGTCGCCGAACGACTGCTCCAGATGCTTCGCGATGTTGCGCGACACGAGGGCAGCACCGCGCCGCCTGGCGTCGAACGACGACTGCTGGCGGTCCATCGTGCCGACTTCGGCGCGCTCGGCGTCGGTCAACACCGGGCAGCTGATCGCTCCCGGGACGTGATCCTCGGCGTACTCGGCTTCGCTGCGGACATCGATGATCGTGTCGAACCGGCCGAGGTCGGCGAGCGCGTCTTCGGCTGTGACCACAGTGCGGTCCTCGTTCATCGCTTGGGCCGCCCTTCGAGCAGCGGGCGCAGGACCGGCCAGACGTTGTCGAGCATGCGTGGCTGCGCCTCGGCGGTCGGATGGATGCGGTCTGCCTGGAACAGGTCGAGCGACTCCGCGAAGCCGTCGAGGAGGAAGGGAACGAGCGGTACCTTGAACTCGCGCGCCAGCGCGGCAAAGGTGTCGGCGAAGCGGTCGGCGTACTCGCGGCCGTAGTTCGGCGGCACGCGCAGGCCCACCAGCAGCACCTTCGCGCCGGCGGCCTGGCCCTGGCGGATCATCGCGGCGAGGTTGTCCCGCATGACGGTCAGCGGCAGCCCGCGGAGTCCGTCGTTGGCGCCGAGTTCCAGCACGATGACCCGGGGCCGGTGCTCTTTCAGCAACGCGGGCAAACGAGTACGGCCGCCGCTGGTGGTCTCGCCGCTGATGCTTGCGTTGACGACCCTATAATCGCTGCCACTGGCGCGCAGGCGATCGGCAAGCAGTTGCACCCATCCCGTCCCCCGCGGCAGTCCGTATTCGGCCGACAGGCTGTCGCCGACCACCAGCAGGACCGGCCCGCCTGACCCCTTGACCACGGCAGGCGAGCCCCACGCGGCGACAGGCGCGAGGCACGCGAACAGCGCGGCCAGCAATGCGAAGCCGGATCGGATCAGGAAATTTCTGCGCACGGAGTGATGAAAGTGACTGACGTTGCAGTCGAGGCCGCGGTCGAGGCATGCGGCCTCGGCAAGGTCGTGCAGGACGCGACAGGAAGCCTCACGATTCTCGATGATATCAACCTGGTCATCGCGCCCCGCGAGACGGTGGCGATCGTCGGCGCGTCGGGCTCCGGAAAGTCCACCCTGCTGGGACTGCTCGCTGGACTCGACGTTCCCACGCGCGGCACGGTGCGCCTCTTCGGCGAGGACCTGTTCTCGCGCGACGAGGACGGACGCGCGGCGCTGCGGGCCCAGCGCCTCGGGTTCGTGTTCCAGTCGTTCCAGCTGCTGCCGCACCTGAACGCGCTGGAGAACGTGCTGCTGCCCCTCGAACTCGGCGGGCGCGTGCCCGACGGCCGGAACCCGGTCGAGGCGGCGCGCGAGTTGCTGAAGCGCGTGGGACTCGGCGAACGGCTCGCGCACTATCCGAAGTATCTCAGCGGCGGCGAACAGCAACGGGTCGCGCTGGCCCGCGCCTTCGTCCTGCATCCGCCCTTGCTGCTCGCCGACGAGCCGACCGGCAGCCTCGATGCGCGCACCGGCGAAGCCGTGATCGACCTGATGTTCGAACTGAACCGGGAGCGCGGTTCGACGCTGGTGATGGTCACGCACGATCCGGACATCGCGCGCCGCTGCGGACGCCAGATCGAGTTGTCCGCCGGCCGGATCGTGTCGCCGACCGCAGCTTCAGAGGCCCTCGCGTAGCTCCCGCAACGCCTCCGCCGCGCGCGGCGCCAGGTCG
>Ga0209704_1000167_pt1 | contig 12309 bp, 6 predicted proteins | sample PPLLaktember2015_FD_187258 | JGI IMG/M metagenome (GOLD analysis project Ga0209704, IMG submission 187258) | Freshwater sediment microbial communities from Prairie Pothole Lake near Jamestown, North Dakota, USA - PPLs Lake P7 Core (6) Depth... | ecosystem: Environmental > Aquatic > Freshwater >... | reverse complement strand
AACAACCAGAGCGGCAGCTATTTCTTCTCAGCAGGCCACCTGAACCAATCGGGCATTGTCCCGCTCAGCAAGTTTATAAGGTCCACGTTTAAGATTTCAGGCGATACCAAATTGTCGGAAAAACTGAAAGTTTCAGGAACTGCCACCTATTCCAACTCCGACAACGCTCTTACCCAGAAAGGGAGTAACCTTTCCGCGGTAATGGTCGGACTTATGCGCAATACCACTACATTTGATATCACCAACGGCCTGAGGAACCCGGTCAAAGATGCCTCTTCCTATATGTTCCCCGACGGTACACAGCGCAACTACTACCGCAACTACGACAATCCCTACTGGACGGTCAATAAAAACAGGGCAAATGCAAAGGTAGAAAGGCTGATCGGAAGCAGCCAGGCCGATTACACCCTCCTGAAATGGCTGAAAGCCATGTACAGGATAGGGATTGATACCTACACCGAGAAACGGGAATCTTATTTCGACAACAATTCAAGCGATACCCCCAACGGTTATGTCACGGCAAACAGCTACCAGTTTCGCAGCATCAACTCCGATTTTGTGGTCAGCGCAGACAAACAGCTTACAGAAGACCTGCGACTCGACGTAGTCGCCGGTCACAACTTACTGACGCGTACTACTTACAGTCTCTCAGAACGTGGCGACTCCCTGATATTGCCGAACTTTTACGACCTGAGCAATACGGCCATCACTTCCGGAGATGATTATGAGACTCTTTATAAGATTGTCGGGATCTATTATGATGTCAAGTTTTCTTACAAAAATTTTCTGTATTTCAACACCACCGGGCGCAACGACTGGTCTTCCACACTGGCCAAAGGCAACAACTCTTTTTTCTATCCCTCCGTCAACTTCAGTCTGATTTTTTCAGAACTCCTCGGTTTGAATAAGGGAAGTTTCCTCAATTACGGAAAGCTCAGGGCTTCATGGGCAGAAGTGGGAAATGATGCACCGATTTACTCACTGGATAACTACTTTACAGCCATTCAGGGAGGTGTTGCCGGTCAAACCACTTTTGCCACCCGAAGGACCATCGGGAATAAAAATCTTAAACCGGAAACGACCCGTTCAACGGAAATCGGCACCGACCTCCGTTTCCTGAATAACAGGCTGGGCCTTGACCTGGCCTATTACCGATCAAAGAGCATTGGCCAGATTGTCAGTGTTCCCGTTGCCTACGCTTCAGGATACGACCACATCATACTGAATGCAGGGATAATTTCCAACAATGGTTTTGAAGCGCAGCTGACTGCCTCTCCGGTGGAGGGCAAAGGATTCAATTGGGATGTGCTCATTAACTTCACACAGAATAAGAACATGGTGGAGGACCTTCCGGAAGGTGTGCCATTGCTCGATTTCGAAACTACCGGCGTCAGCAGCACCCGCTCAGTGGCCATTAAAGGGCAGCCATACGGAGTATTGTATGGTTCACGTTTTCTCAGGAACAACGAAGGAAAGGTGTTGGTTGGCAACAATGGTTACCCGCTGGTGGATGTTCTTCCAGGGATAGTCGGTGATCCCAATCCAGATTTTTTGATGGGAATACGCAATACCTTCAGTTACAAAGGACTGGAACTTACTTTCCTTATTGATGTCCGCCAGGGAGGTGATGTTTACAACGGTACCAAAAATGTGATGAATTCGCTGGGAACCGGCAAACAAACAGAAAACAGAGAGGAAGACTTTGTTTTTCAAGGTATTAACGCAAACACAGGCCAGCCCAATACGGTGAAAGTAAAACGTAACCAGGCATATTACTCCGCACAGGGCGGTCTGGCTGGATTATCCGAGGCTGCCACAGAAGATGGTTCGTTTATCCGCCTCAGAGAACTGGCCCTCACCTGGAGCCTCCCTTCTGCCTGGCTTAATAAAGGGCCGGTTAAAAGCATCCAAACCGGGATCAGCAGCAGGAACCTGTTCCTCTGGACCAAATATTCCGGTATTGATCCTGAAACAAATCTCTCCGGAGTATCCAACAGCCTTGGTCGCGACTATTTTAACATGCCCAACACCAGGAGTTTAGAATTCAGTCTTCAGGTAACTTTTTAATGAATGGAGGAGATGAAAATGAAAACCATATACAATATTAAAAAACTGCTTTTTCTGATGATGGTTACACTGATCAGCGGATGTGACCTTACAGAATCAAACATCAACCCGAACAGTCCTACAGAAGTTCCACCCAATGTCATGCTCCCTTACATTGAGGAGTCGATAGCCCGGCTGAGTTGCGGAACCAGCCAGGTATGCACTGGCATTTTCATGCAGTATTATACCGGTATTGACAATCACCCGATCCAGGTTCAGCAATACATCCTGAATGAAGCCCTGTATGTGGATTGGATATGGAATGATTATTACGACGGGCCCATGATCAACCTGAAGATTATGATCAACCAGGCGGAGAAGGAAGGTTCATTTTACTATGTCGGAATCGGTAAAATCCTGCTGGCCATGTGTCTTGGAAACCTGACCTCCCTTTATGGCGACATTCCCTATGCCGAAGCATTAGAAGGATCGTTAAACAGCCACCCGAAATTTGATGCCCAAAAAGACATCTATACCGCCATTCAGCAACTGCTGGACAACGGAATTGCGGAGCTCGGAAAGAGTTACGTCGGCAAGAAACCAGGTTCTGACGACATCATCTTCAACGGCAACATCAGCAAATGGATGGAAAATGCCTATGCACTGAAGGCGAGATATTATATGCACCTGACAAAGCGGGCTGATGAAGTTGGCTACAATCCTTCCCAGAAAGCGCTGGAAGCGGTTGCCAAAGCCATGAAGTCAAGTGATGCTGACATGTTTTACCCCTTCGGCTTTAATGCAGCCGAGTACAATCCTTTCTATTCCTTTACCTTACTGAATTACATTGTACCCAACCTGTTCTTCACCAATCTGATGCTTCAACTAAATGATCCGAGAAGGTCTTTCTATTATAAAAAGAAATTTGGTGAAGCAACGCTGAACGGATTGTTCCTTACCTCCAGCAGTTCTCCGGTTTTTTTGTCAACCTATCATGAACTTAAGCTGACGGAAGCAGAAGCCCTGCTGAGAATAAATGCCGGTGACCCGAAAGCCCAAACAGCCTTACAGGAAGGGGTTAAAGCAAGCATCAAACGGATTACGGGCAGCAGTACAAGCGACGCCACCATCGCAAGCTACCTGGATGCGAATGCCAAACTTACGGGGAATCTGAACAACGATCTGAAAACCATCGTCACACAAAAGTACGTGGCGCTGTTTTCTTCGATTGAATCCTGGACCAACTACAGAAGAACCGGGATTCCTGAACTGGTTCCCAACATCAACGGAGACCACAACCAAAATCCGGGAGGAGGAATCCCCCGCAGGTTTGCTTATCCACAAACGGAAAGGCTTTACAATAAGAACTTTCCTGCCAAAATACCTACTTTACAGGAAAAGATCTGGCTGGATAAATAAATCAGAGGATGTTGAACCGGTCTCCGGGCAGGTGGATCTCCAGGGAAATCTTGCCTTGTCCCATCTTGTCGCCAAGGATCTTCACCGACTTTGCCCTGTTCCGGAAAACCAGCACCTGGGAATCACCCACTACCTCAGCCTTCCTTCCGCTGACCAAAATGGCTGTGGCTTCATCGATGCCGATTCCCGGAAGCTCCGGTTTTTCAAAAACAGCGGTGATGAGCCTGTTGTGCCTGCTCCTGACCACAAAATGCTGATCGATGATGGCCGTTTTCAGAAGTCCCAGGCCTTCCCGGAATTCTATGTTCCGGGTTTCAATACAACGGAAGGTTTCATGGTATTCAGGATGGCGGAGTTCATCACCGGTGATCATATAAAGGCTCATCACCGCTGCCCCCGCACTGGTCCCGGCAATAACCGACCCATTTCTGTATGCCTGATGAATGGCATCATAAATTTCCGTTCCCCTGACGGCATTCATAAACCGCGACTGGTCACCCCCGCTGATGAATACCAGGGGCGCCTTCCTGAGCGAATCGAGGTAAACAGGATCGGGCAATACTCCCTCTTTGAAATTGTATCCGGTAACCCGGGAGATCCCATTGGCCAGAAACTGCTCTCCCGACCACATAATGGCCGAATCAGGATCCCCACTGGCCATGGGCAATATGAAAACATACCCCTGTTCCCTGATGCCTGCTTCTTCAATCAGCCGGTTTATCATGGCATCGGTACGTTTCCCTCCACCAATAATAAAAAGCTTTCCCTTTACCGGATTCTTCGCCCCAAGAATGACACTCAGTAAAATGCCTGCCATCAACAAAATACACTTTCTCATCTCTTTTCTGATTAACGATTATTCCTTCCTGCTGATCTAAAACCTATCCTTTTTTGAATCATTCGGTTAAGCCCTATACTCTCCTTTCCGGAAACTTAAGTTTCTGATGGGAACAACACAAACCCCGACATCAGGAGCAAGCTACATTTTCCCTTCAAAATAAAGGAGGGAGAACAACAACATCACAGCTGAGATCAGCATTAATATCATCAATAACTTATAAAACCATTTTACCCATACCGGGTAAGGAATATTGGCAATGGCCAGAACACCCATGGTCATACCGCTGGTCGGGACTACCATGCTCATCAGGCCGTCGCCCAGCTGGAAAGCGATGATGGCCGTCTGTCGTCCGACGCCCAGTAAATCGCTGAGGGGAGCCACAATGGGGACGGTAAGCGCCGCCTGACCGGAACCGGAAGGTACCAGGAAGGTGAAGCCGGACTGAAACAGGAATATGATCTGGACGGAAACCCAGGCAGGCAGGTCCTTTCCCCATCCCGACACATAATACAGTATAGAATCAATGATTTTCCCATCGGAGGCCAGCACCAGCAAGCCCCGGGAAAAACCAATGATCAATCCGGCAACTACGAGCTCCTTAACCCCGCCGATGAACGCATCGACCGAATCTTTCACGGTCAGTTTACCGATAACTGCGGAAACCAGGGCAAGGGCAAGGAAAAGCCCGGATATCTCATTGATGTACCAGTTCCATTTTCCGGCGCCAATAACGAGTATGGCCAGGGAAACGAAAAGCAGCAACACAATGGATTTGTTCCGGAGGGTGAAAACTCCCGGTGCGTAAGAGTCACTTTGCAGTTCCTGCCGGTTCCTGTCCAAGGTGAAGACGGGGCTGATCTGGGGATTTCGTTCTATTCTCCTGGCGTAAAGCATGACAAACAGAATGGCGGTGAAAGTCATTATCACCCAAAGGATGATCCTGAACTCCCAGCCGCTGAACAGGGGTAGTTCGGCTATTCCCTGGGCAACCCCGATGTTGAAGGGATTGGTTATTGCAGCGCCGAAACCAACTGCAGCAGCCATAAACGACATACAAATACCCACGATGGAATCATACCCCAGGGCCAGTGCCAGAGGAATGGTAATCATCACGAAAACAATCACCGATTCTCCCATACCAAAGGTAGCCCCGGCAAGTGAGAAAAAAGTCATTACCAGTGGAATGACCATTTTTTTATATTCCGGCCTCCTGATGCTGAACCTCAGCAGTCCCGACAACCCTGAAGCTATAGCCCCCGTTTTGTTGATCAAGCCGAATGCACCTCCGATCAGCAGGACAAAGCCGATGATCTGAGCTCCGGAAATGATTCCCTTGATGGGCGCCGTTAACAGGGCTCCAATACCCTGAGGACGGTTTTCCAGGGCTTCGAAGGTTCCCGGTACCAATACCATTCTGCCGCCTGATAAAATCCTTTCAAACTCCCCGGCAGGAATCATCCAGGTTAACAAACAAACCCCGATCATGATAAACAGTATGATCACCAGGGTATGAGGAAAATTTCTGATATTCATAATTCCGGATGGTTTTACCTGTTTCGGTTCACAGGTATTTTACATACAAAGCGAACGGCTGGCTTTTCCGCCCATACAGTTACAAGCAGCAATCCGGGTGAGACATCTGTAACCGGAATTTCAGCTTTACCGTTGAAAACTCCCGATTTCACTCTTTTCCCGGTGCTGTCGAAGATGGCGAAATATCCACCGGTGACTGGGCCATCAATATAAATACGATCACTGGCCGGAGAGGGATAAACGATAAAATCTGTCTGGTTTCTTCTTTCATTAATGGAAACCACAGGTCTGCCCACTTCTGCCGAATCGGAAACCCCGAGAAACTTCAGTTCCATTTGATCAAACCCTGCGATATTCCTGGATAGAGCACCAGGTCCCTGATTGGCAAAACCAGAGTTGCTGCTTTTGTTAACGAGGAAGATCAGGGGGAAACTGCCGGAAATGTTCTTGATGCGGTAAGAAGTACCTGCTTTTTTATATTCTGCAAAAGTGGTTCCCGTGATGTAGAACCCAAAGGCCAGGGTATCCCTCACCATGGCATAGGGTAATCCAGAGACGGTGTTTTCATAGGTATTGCTGCTAATGAAAGCATTGGGCATCAGCGCCGAGGTTTTCAGCAAGCCCAGGCCCGGAAGGAACTCCATTGTGCCGTTGTAGGATGAGGTTCCGAACCCTGTATATTTGTTGATCACTGTTTTCCCGGCAAATCGCCCGTTGTCGCCGGCGAAGAATGAAATCATGCCATCCTCTTTTAGCCTATTGCTGAGCAGAGTGCCATTGCCAGCCGACTTCATGAAAGGCATTAATACCTCATAACTGTTGGAGATAAAAAGAAATTTACGGGCTTTTTCAATGGCGCTCTTCATAGTAGGATCGTTTTCTTTTCCCGGGATAGCCTGAACAATATTCACTTCACCTGCTCCCCTGGCAAGCAATACCGTCCTGATGTCTGTCGCCCTGGAAAGTTGAGAGCCGGTAACCAGGGTTATATGGTCGGCCGGGCTTCCTGCATTTTTAACGAAGTAACTGAGGGCTTCCTCGACGGGGTAATCGGTCCCGGAAAAGTAAAGGGTGAAATAACCCGTCTCCCCCCCGGAGGGAGGCCGTACGTTTCTGGCAAATCCCGAAATCAGGCCGGTTTTCAGGTTTATGCGGCATCCGTGGAGCAACTGGGTGATCTCCATATTTGCCGCCCTCATCACTTCAGAATCAGGATCATAAGGGCTTATTACCGCTTTGTTGCGGATGATGGTGACTGCTCCCGTCCCGAAAACCAGGGCATCCCCGCTTTTCTCCATGCACAGGGCCGTATGGTCATCCACCCCAATTCCGGTCGCTGGTTCGTTTTTCAGTTTGTACCAGCTGGCCATAAAGGAAGGCAATCTGCCGAAACGACCTCTTTCTATGAAATGGGTGTCGTAGATGTATCGTTCAGGCCATGTCCGGAGAAAATCGCCCGACAGCGTTATCTGAGAGCTGTAAGCATACATCAGTGCAGTGGCTGCATCAACAGAGGCGACTTCCGCAGTATATGCCACAGGAGAAATGATGGCTGCCCCCGCTGAAGTGCCGGAATTCACCCCGCCATTGTCAAAGATTTTTTGCAGAGCAGCTAAAGTTTTTGTTCCTTTATAATATTCATAATACTTTGCCTGGTCACCTCCTTTGATAAATACGCCATCATAGGTAACCAGTGAATCATACACCGCCTGTGCATCAGCTGCCGAACGGCTGCTGATTATAAAGTTCCGGGCATACTTCGCCCCGAGCGATCTGAAATAATCGGGTATCCAGTTGCTGGCTCCGGTATCATAGGTCAGAACAGCAATCCGCTTATTGACGGTATGGTCTACCACCCAGCGGTATGGGGCATCACTCCATCCTCCGGCTGCTTCCCCTCCCCCGCCTGCAATCATCACAGATCCCTGGGAGAAAAGCTCCTTAGCCGTAAACATGAAGCCCAGCAATATCAGAATAACAGTCGTTTTCTTCATAAATGACAAAGGAAAAGAGGCTGTTCATGGCCATGAACATCCTCTTTTCTCAAAATAGTATTGATGTTGATTAATTCTGAATCAGCAGTTTTACAACTTCTGAATTCCCGTTCACTCTTGCCCTGACAAAATAGATCCCTTCCCGCAACCCGGAAACATCGATCTGTTTACGGTAGAGCCCTGAAATGTTGTCCTCCTTGATAGAGATGATTTCCCTGCCCGTCAGGTCAGTGACGCTGAGCACGCAATCTTCTCTTCCGTTGATGTTCATCTCCACATACACCTTATCCCTGGCAGGATTTGGGAAAATCCTGGTGATTAAGGAAGGAAATTCACGGATAGCTGTGTTGGCATCGTTCACAATTTTGATGTTGTCAATGGCCAGGTTGGAACCACCCGCACTGGGATTTGGGATACCGGTCTTCGGATTGGTATACTGGTCGGTGATGTTAACAAAAGCGATCCAGACTTTCTTGTCGAACCAGCCATTTGGGGCATCCGGAGTTTTCTTGTTTTTCAGATTGATTGACCTGGAGGCCAGTCCGGCTCCGGGATTGGAAACCGTTGCCGACCAGTTTTCCGGTGCGATTTTCATCAGTTCATTGGCATTCTCCTCGAAATAGGCAACCGTAGGTGTCACTCCCTGGGTAAAAGGGGCAATGTAAACCACATAATCATCGGGGTAGTTTCCGGAAGAAGTGGTGGACAGGGCATTCCAGCTTAATGTGGAATTTCCTCCCAGTTGTACCGCCGGCAGGATCATCCAGTCGTCGGCCCTTCCCGTAAGGGGCATGTTAGAGGTGAAGGAAGAAGACATGGCTATCTTTGTATTTCTGAGCTCTGTACGGCTGGAAACCCCAACAACCCAGGCGCTGTCCTGCCATCTTTCTTCTCCGGAAGCCTGGGTGTACTTGTCGTTGTTGATGACGATCCACCCCGCAGGAAGTTTGGTGAGCTTGTCAAAGTCCTCGAAAAACAGGGTGGTTTGTCCTGCAACACCAAAAGTTACCGTAACCTTATAAACCTGTGTGGAGCCATCCTGTGCGGTTACTGAGTAGTTTACCGGGGAGGTAAAATTCTGGGCAACACCAGACATCGGGGACAAGGTGGCAAGCGCAGAGATGGTTGCCGTGGGAACCAGCGCAGTAACATTGGTGCCATTGGGAACCTCCAGGCTGACCGTTTTTGCTGTACCATCAATCACACCGGTCACCGGGGGAGTCAGTCCTTCGAATTTGAAGGTAAGAATATCCTTTGCTACAGAAGCAGCCGTTTTGGTAACAGTAACGGTCCAGTCCTGAGTAGCGGTTCCCTTGGTCAGGGTGTATTTTACCGGATTGGTGAAATTATTGGGAGTGGTGCCACTCACCTGATCTGTTGCGCCGACTTTCACCGTCACACCCTCAGAAACCGTATAAGTGGCAACCAAAGCGCTGAGGTTGGTGACAAACGGAACTTCCAAAGCGACTGTTTTGGCCGTTTTGTTGATTACTCCGCCAACTACAGGATTAAGTCCTGCAAAGGTAAAGGTCAGAAAATCGGTCGGAACAGGTTCCTTCCATTCTTCAAAACTGCCATTTTTTATCAGGTTAGTGGTACTGGTACCTTCCGTATATTTTGCATTGTCGGCATAATAGGTGGCTGTTGTAAAGGTGGAGGCATTGGCAGGATTCATCCTTAAGGCAATTACTCCAATGGTTGCTGTTGCAGGAACGGTCCCGGTAAGACTCAGCGTTTGCCAGTCGGGTGAATCAACGGTATTGGCAGTTGTTTTCCTTTCCAGGTAAGCCGTTTTGGGGCTGGCATGGAACCAGAGCCTGGCGCTGATCACCCCGTTAGGATCGTTGTCAAGGTAATCAATGGCGAAATTGTAAGCCTGACCGGCTGTGACATTGAAGGTATCGCACAACAGATAAGGAGTTCCGGGGTCGGTAAAAGTATATTTAACAGATGTGGCACCATCTTTTACCTTGGTTTGCTCAGGAGTAATCACAGAAGTTTTGGTCGGAGTATAAAGAGATTCCGTCCAGTTCTTCAATGTCGATCCCACAGGAATAAACCAGTTCTCAAAACCAGGATTCCTGATCTTGTTGGCTCCGCTGTTTTCCTTATATTTCACGTTGTCCGCATAGAACAGGGCAGAAGTAAAAGTGGAGGGATTGGAAACATTCATGCGAATGGCCACTACTGCAATGGTAGCGGTAGCCGGAACAGTTCCGGTCAGGGTAAGGGTCTGCCAGTTGGGGGAATCCACGGTGTTTGCTGTTGTTTTCCTTTCCAGGTAAGCGGTGGTCGGAGAGGCATGGAACCAGAGCCTCGCACTGATCAGACCATTGGGATCGTTGTCGAGGTAATCGATGGCAAAATCATAGGTAGCGCCGGGAGTGACCAAAAAGGTATCACACAGCAGATATGGGGTGCCCGGATCAGTAAAAGTATATTTCACTGAGTAATTACCTTCCGATTTAAGGGTGGATTCCTTAACAATCGTGGATATTTTGGCCTGATCATACAAAGATTCTTTCCAGTTGAGCGGTTGGGCTACCAGGCCAACAGCAAAAATGAGAACAAGCCAAAACGTAAGAAGTAGAGATTTTGATTTCATAAGCAAATGTATTAAAGTATTAATTATTAATATTTTATCCAACAAATATATTTGACATGGTGTCCAAAAGAACTCTTTTGTAAAATGCATAAAAATACACAAATTCCGCAATCAAAAAAAATTTTCCATGGTATTTTGTCAATTCCGTAACTGTTTGTAATGAAGTCAACCACTTTTGGTTGTAATTCGTAAGTTGTTACCCCTGTCTCAAAATCAGGAAAAAGCAAAATGACCCGAAGTTCAGATAAAAAATCAAAAAAGGATGCTATTTTTATCTTCAGAAACAGATTCAAAATCAATCAATGCGCAGGAAGAATGTTTGTCTTGAAATGTTACTGTTGGTGCTCTCAGTGACGGTATTCACCAACTTTTCAGAGGCCCGTGACAGACCGTTTACCACCTATTGCAATCCGGTCAACCTCGATTACGGGTACACCCCGATACCCAATTTCAGTGAAGCGGGCAGGCACAGGGCCACCGCCGATCCTGTGATCGTACTTTACAAGGGGGATTATTACCTTTTTTCCACCAACCAGTGGGGTTACTGGTGGAGCAGTGACCTCTCGGAATGGCATTTCGTGGCGAAGAAATTTCTGCGCCCGTGGAACAAGGTATATGATGAGCTGTGTGCCCCTGCAGTCGGGATCATCGGGGATACCATGCTGGTTTTCGGTTCCACCTACACCAGTGAGTTTACGATCTGGATGAGCACCAACCCGAAGGGGAACGAATGGAAGCCGCTGGTGGAAAGGTTTACCATCGGAGGATGGGATCCTGCTTTCTTCACCGACAGCGACGGAAAGTTTTATATGTACAACGGGAGCAGCAACCGCTATCCCCTCTATGGGGTGGAACTCAACCGGAAAACGATGGAGCCGCTGGGTACCCGGAAGGAAATGTACCTGCTGGAACCCTGGCGCTATGGGTGGCAACGCTTCGGGGAACACTACGACGACACCTTTCTGGATCCTTTCATGGAAGGGGCATGGATGACCAGGCACAACAATAAATATTACCTGCAGTATGGCGCTCCGGGAACGGAATTCAGCGGATATGCCGACGGCGTGGTTGTGGGTGATTCCCCGCTGGGCCCCTTCACCCCCCAGTCGATGCCTTTCAGTTACAAACCCGGCGGATTTGCCAACGGTGCCGGACACGGCGCCACTTTCCAGGACCACTGGAACAACTACTGGCATGTTTCCACTATTGCTATTTCGGTAAAAAACAACTTTGAAAGGAGAATCGGCATATGGCCGGCCGGTTTTGACAAAGACGGTATCATGTATTGCAACCAGGCTTTCGGAGATTACCCCACCTATCTTCCCTCCGGAACTGCCGACCACCTGAAATCGCGGTTCACGGGCTGGATGCTCCTCAATTACCAGAAACCGGTACAGGTTTCCTCCACCCTTGGCGGTTTTCTCCCCAACCTGGCTGTGGATGAAAACATCAAAACCTATTGGTCGGCAATCACCGGAAAGCCGGGAGAATGGATACAAACCGACCTGGGGGAAGTAATGACCGTCAGGGCCATCCAGATCAACTATGCCGACCAGGATGCCGAATTCTTCGGAAAACAGGAAGGTATCTTTCATCAGTACAAAATACTGGAGTCGCCCGATGGCAAAAAATGGAAAACACTGGTGGATAAAAGTCAGAACCTTACAGATGTTCCGCACGATTATATTGAATTCCCAGTACCTGTTAAAACAAGGTACCTTAAACTGGAAAACCTGCACATCCCCGCAGGTAAATTCGCCATCAGCGGGTTCAGGGTTTTCGGGCTGGGAAACGGGAAAAAACCTGAAAAAGTGGAAGGATTTGTGGTTCTCCGTACCGAAAAGGATAAACGGAGCGCCTGGCTGAAATGG
>Ga0209704_1000162_pt1 | contig 12438 bp, 23 predicted proteins | sample PPLLaktember2015_FD_187258 | JGI IMG/M metagenome (GOLD analysis project Ga0209704, IMG submission 187258) | Freshwater sediment microbial communities from Prairie Pothole Lake near Jamestown, North Dakota, USA - PPLs Lake P7 Core (6) Depth... | ecosystem: Environmental > Aquatic > Freshwater >... | reverse complement strand
TGATCTATCGCCTGAGCTGATTGGTTCTTACTACCGTCGTATCAATCAAGTCTTTGAAGATGCGGAGCATCTGTACAGAGAGATGGTTAGCAATGGCGTTGCAAAAGAATGTGCACGTGCTGTGCTGCCCATTGCCACGCAAACTAAAATGTTTATGAACGGCACGTTGCGTTCATGGATCCACTACCTACAATTACGCGAATCAAACGGAACTCAATTAGAGCATCGCGAGATTGCTTTAGCTATTAAAGATATTTTTTGTAAAGAGTTTCCAATTATTGGAGAGGCTGTTTGGGGATGAAAGTAATAGAGGTAAAGCAGAATCAGCGCTTTAATCGCTGGACTGTTATTGATTCCACACCTGTAATAAAACGATATGGCAAAAACCACGCCAACAGCAAAGGCCGACCTGTTCGTAGTTTTTTATGTAGATGTGATTGCGGCACGGAACGTATAGTAAGAGGTGATTACTTACACAGAGAAACAAGTAAAAGCTGCGGCTGTCTTACTAAAGAAGTTGCACGTACTAAAGGTAGAAAGCAAAGGACAAAAGAGTCTTACCATAATTTATTATTTTGTTCTACAAAATCTAACGCTAAACAAAGGCATTTATTTTTTGATCTTACTAAAGAAGAACATCTGTTTTTAATAGAACAGCCATGTTTTTATTGTGGATTGATGCCTATTATGCCTACAACTAAACAAGCAAAACGAACGGGAATACCTTTCCCTCATCATGGAATAGATCGCAAAGATTCAGCGACTGGCTATATAAAAATGAATTGTGTTTCATGTTGTAGTGTATGTAATTACATGAAACATACATTGACTATTGAGCAGTTTATTGATCAATGCCGTTTAATTGTTCAGAACATGGCCCAGGAACCCAACTCGAACACCGACAAATTGCAGAACAAATCAAAACCATCTTCTGTGAACAGTTCCCCGTCATCGGAGAAGCTGTGTTCTCAACAAATTAAAAACTTAATTGAAAAGTATAAAGATCCTGAAGAGGCAAGGAAGTTTCTTCAGGATGCTGGAATTATTGATGAGCAAGGTGACTTAATGCCACCGTATCAACCTGTAAATTCCACAGAAGGACTAGACCCAGACGACAAATCAGATGAGCCGCAACGGTTCAGTCGTTTGTTTTTCTGAATCTGTTTGAAGCGGTTGGTGTGGTGGATGGTGAGTACTCTCTTGTACTGACCTGCCCGCCGTCCACCGGCGACGGAATGCCTAGTGACTCCTGAAAAACTACGAACGAATCGTAGCACCGGATCCGTTGCGCCACAGGGGATCCGGTAAATTTCCCGTATGGGAATACGGACCTGAGATGTCCCTAAACTCATTCATTAGTCCAGCTTATCAACCACATTCAACTCCAATGCAACTCCTCAAATTTTCCAACGGCAACGGCAAGCTCAAGAACCGTTTGATCTTTTCGCTGCCTGCTGGCCACTCATGTCCACACGCTGGTGTGTGCAAGACATTTGCTGACCGTGTCACCGGACTCATTACTGACCTGCCACAGTACACGGGCACAGAGGCAGATGAGTTCCGCTGCTTTGCCGCCATGGCAGAGGTGCGGCCCAACGTTCGTGCGGCACGATGGCACAATTGGGATCTCATTCGTGAGGTCATCCACTCCAATGGCAGCCAAGCCGTGCTGCTCCGTGACCTGATCGACCTGTCACTCACGATGCAAGCACCGAAAGAACTGGTGCGCGTCCACGAGTCTGGTGACTTCTGGACTGAGAACTACATGCGGGCTTGGCTGATGGCTGCGGCACAGCGTCCCAAGCAAACCTTCTATGCCTATACCAAGTCCCTTGGCATGTGGTATAACCTGCGTGACCAGATCCCATCCAACTTTTATCTCACTGCATCTCACGGTGGGACGCTCGATTACTTGCTACCTAAGTACGGTGATGTGTTCCAGCGCATTGCCTATGTTGTCTACACAGAACAGCAAGCGGAGGAGCTGGGTCTTGAGATCGATCATGACGACAGCCATTGCTTAGGCGACAAACCGTTCGCACTCTTGGTGCATGGCAGCCAACGTGCTGGATCTGATGCCATGAAGGCACTGACTCAACGCAAGAAGGAAGGTGGCTTCGTCGGGTATGGCAAGTCAAATCAGAAGACAATCTGAAGTGTCTTGACAAGGGTGAAAGATCGGATAGTATCTGTCCGTCTTTCATCCTTTTATGTCGTACGTCATTGCTACCTGGAAAGATAGCCGCCCATTTGCCATCACAGCTTGTAAAACATCCAATGAATTTCAGTTAATTCCGCTAGATTCAGAGGTAGCTCTGAACAAGATCTTCTCCCATCCATACCGGGCTGGTGCTCAGCAGATCTTGACGTGGATTAACAAAAATGACCGCAGCCTTGCCCGTGAAGAACTCAGCGTTTGCGATGAAGCCCGCTTCCGCAAATGAGAAATGGTACGTCTTTGATGTGGAGACCGACGGACTTTATGACAAGGCTTCCAAGGTTCACTGCATTGTCATCTATGACATCAACGGCCAAAGCACTTTGTCTTTTGGTCCTGGCGACATTGACTCTGCTCTTGAGTATCTGCGTAGTGCTGATGTTCTTATTGGCCACAACATCTGCTTTTATGACGTACCCGTCTTAAAGAAGTTGTATCCAGACATTGAAATCAACGCACGCATCATTGACACACTCATCTGTACTCGTTTGATTTGGCCCAAAGAGGTTCTCTATGAGCTTGACATTGAACAATATCCGCAGGTTCCAAAGAAGAACCGTGGATCCGCATCGCTTAAGACATGGGGATGGCGCTTGGCCAGCCACAAGCTTGACTTCAAAGACTTCACTGAATACTCAGAGGAGATGCTCAAGTACTGCGTCCAAGACGTGGTGGTCACCTTCAATCTTTGGCAGCTTATCGCCACGCAAAATTATGAAGCATCGTCCCTTCTCTTGGAGCATGACTTTGCTTTGGCGATTAACAAACAAATTCGATCAGGTGTTCCTTTCGATTTGGATGCTGCTTTTGATTTGGTGGATAGCTTCCGAGCAAAGGAAGCAGAACTTGTATCACACCTGAAGGAAATCTTTCCACCCATCAAACATGAGTCAACATTCATTCCAAAAGTAAACAACAAGAGTCGGGGCTATGTCAAAGGAGAACCATTTGTAAAAGTCAATTATGAAGAGTTTAACCCAGGTTCACGTCAACAGATTGTTGATCGCCTGTACAAAAAGTATGGATGGACTGCAGACAAAACAACTGAGAAAGGTAATCCAGTTCTCGATGATGATGTATTAGAAAAGCTTCCGTATCCAGAAGCTAAAACGCTGGCTGAATATATGTTGATCAAGAAACGTCTTGGTCAAATCGCTGATGGTAACAATGCTTGGATCAAACTCTATAACAACGATACCGGTTGCATCCACGGTGATGTTACTACTAACGGTTGCATTACTGGGCGCTGTTCACACCGCAATCCAAATATGGGTCAGGTCCCGGCAGGTTACTCCCCTTATGGAAAGGAGTGTCGAAGTTTATTCATTCCTCCTGACGGGTGGGATCTCATTGGCGTTGACGCTAAGGCACTTGAGTTACGCTGCCTTGCTGGATACCTTGCCCTTTGGGATAACGGTGATTATGCAAGGCTAGTGACCGATGAAACAGTTGACATCCACACCTACAACCAAAAACAATTTGGTGTAGAGACCAGGGACATCAGCAAGCGTTTGCTCTATGGCATGCTCTATGGGTGTGGTTCTGTAAAGGCAGGCTCCATCATTGATCCAAATCTTAAGGATGAAGATGAGTTGCGCATGCTTGGGCGTAACGCTATCGATGGTTTTATGCGTGGTGTTCCAGCATTGAAATCATTGAAGTATGAAATTGATAAGACAATTGGCTTGCGTGGTTATTTGATTGGCCTTGATCGTCGTCAGTTGTACTGTCGTTCTGCTTTCAAAGGATTGAATGTGTTGTTGCAATCAGCAGGTGCAATCCTCATGAAGCAAGTTGTGATTAACATTCACAACAACATCAAAACAAACCTTGGCTTGGAGTACGATCATGACTGGCAGCAACTGCTGATGGTCCATGACGAAGTCCAGCTAGCATGTAAGCCCCAGTACACCGACGCCATTAGGGAGCAGGCCATGAAAGCTTTCCCGCAGGCACAGGAATTCTTTGGGTTCCGTTGCAATATTGAAGGCGACTCTCGAGTAGGATCCGACTGGTCTCAAACGCACTGATGGACTACGTTGACATCACTCAAGTTGAGCAGTGTCCTATCTGCGAGGTTAGCTGGATTCATTCCTACATTCCTCAAGAGTCTATAGATAAAGGCTATTATTCTTCTACTCAAAAGTTTTTTAGCCGTGTTGTTGGTGTGGAGTATTTGGGGACTGACTGTGTCAATCATTATCAGTGTCCTGATTGTGATAGCTGTTGGGATCGAAAGGGTCAATTAGTTAAGATAGACAATCCACCCAAGCTCTCGTCCTTGAGGTAAGACGTTAAACTGCCTCTCACACAACCTTCTGGAATCACATGAACCAAGCTTTTGTTTGTGCTCAAACCACCGAGGAACCCCGCGAGGTTTCTATCTCTGCGACCTCATATGCTTTGAGGTGCAATGTTTTGTTGCCGCCTGTGGGTAACAAAGCACCTACTGCAATTGAACTCAACGTCTACGGCAAAAACTCAGAGCGTTTTGCACGCACTGCAAAGAACTCTCTGATCTATATCCATGGTGCCAAGCTGCGGTATGACCTTGAGTCACGTACGCATTCACTGCATGGTGGTGTGATCACTCCAGTGACTGAATCATTTCCGATTCTTAACACTATCATCTTGAGTGGGCGTTGTGTCAAAGACATCCAGCAGGATGATCCACGGGCATTCAAGACAACAGCAGAGGGCTTGATGATCTGTAACCAGACGTTGTCTGTTAATACTGGTCGCAATCAAGCTGATCTATTCAACTTCTATGCCATCAATTCACACCAAGACAAACTGAATAACGCACAGTTGCTTGTTGACTTTACACGCAAAGGAACTGGCTTGACGATCAATGGTCGTCTGGTTACAGATTCTTGGCAGGATAAAGAAAGCAACCAACGGCGTTCTGTTTCCAAGATCCAATTGGTATCCATGACACTGGCACCAAAGGTGTCAGGGGATACTGCTGCCCCATCCATCAAGCCTCAGACTGTTGTGGCTAGCTCAGACAAGGTTGCTCCTCTGTGGGGCGGCCGTACTGCTGAAGAGGCTGGTGATCCATGGACTGCTGCCTCTGGTGGTGGCCTGCCTGATCTGCCTGGTCACTATGGCAATGCACCTGACCTCGAAGAAGTTCCCTTCTGATGATTGAATCAACTCACGATCAATTCACTCTTCTTTACGAAGATGAAGACACCAAAGTTCTGCATGAATTCAAAGAGATTCTTGCTGACCGAGTTATCCAACACATGATTGATTTCCTCAAGGGGTGTGGATACATGGAAGACAGTATCTTTGAAACCATGAAGGAAATGTCCGATGATTACTTTAGTTTGTTAACTACTGCAACATGCGGAATGGAAAGGTGCAAGCCTGAGGCAGAATGATGCCACGTCCTGGGCATGACGTTAAACTGTCCACCCCTGACTACGAACCCATCATGACCTCTTCCATGGCTACCAAGAAAACTTCTGCGCTTGCAACCCGTGGGCTCGACTCCTTCCGGATGTTCCAGTCCAAAGAATTTGTATCTGGCTACCAGAACCTTGTCACAATTCAACCCCTAAACAAATCAAAAGTACGCGGTTGGTTTGTACGTAAATCCGATCTGGATACATGTGGATGGCTGGCAACTGAAGATCAGTTTGTCAAAGGCTCTGTCATCTGGGATTACAAGCAAACATTTGGTATGGCGCCTAACACCTCCATCGAGGAAGGCCTGAACTTTACTGAGCCACGTATTCAAATCCTGCTGCGCTCTCCTCTGATGGTTGAAGAAACCACAGGGATGCGTCAGACGATTGGCACCTTTGATAACCCAGATGTCAAAGAGTTGTTTGATGCTGACAAGATTGCAGCCGATCTTGCCAACAGTAAAGGTGAAATGTACAAGCGCAAGTACAGCGTGCGTACCAAGTACCTGATCTACATTCTGACTCAGGAGAACAAGCGTGCTCACAAGATCCCCATGGTTCTTACCCTGAAAGGATTGAATGGCACCGATGTGTCCGACAAAGTCAAGATGTATGAAAAGGAAATGTCCAAGTGCCTGAGCAAGGCACTGGACTCTGAAGTACCTCTGGCTTTCAATGAAAAGTTCTACGCCACTACCGTATTTGCTCCGGTACTTGCCAATGAAATGCGTGGCGCCAACAACGTTGAAATCTGCGCAATTGAATCTTTTGACATCCCTGATTATGTCGATCAAGACACCGCCGTCGAATCGCTGAGCCGCATGTCTATTCCTGATGAAGATCGGGAATCAACCTGGAAGTACCAGGAGATGTTTGGTGATTACATCAACCAACACGCACGGCAAGATGCTGAGAAGCTTGGCGGTGCCTATGGGATCAAGCAAGGTGTCGAGATTCTTCCCGTCACCCGCACCACGGATGCAGTCGATGTGAAAGCATTGCCTTCCCGTGATCCCATGACTGGTGAAGACAGTAGTCTCTGATCAGGTTTTGATGTCAGGGTTAGCCAAGTCTGTTTGATCAATAGCTTTGTTATTGAAAATAAACATGTCTTGGACTAACCCACGGATTACACCTTGACGTTGAGTGGCGATCTGCGCAAGCAAGGTCGCCATTTCTTTTAAGGTGCTAACCGAATTGCAATCTTCAATGGAGCGTTTAATTTTCTCAAGCCAAAACTTATCATCAAGCGTTGGTTCAATCTGGAATTGAGTTAGCGGTACGTATTTGATTTCTTCCATGGTGTATTTGAATTGCACTCATAGGTTACATCTATAGTAAACCCTAGTTCAAAACTTCAAAATGTATTAACAACTACAAATGAAACCAGAAGAAAAAGCTGCTGTTAAAGAGGGTGCTGCTACAGCGGCAATTGCTGGAGCCGTAGCCCTTGTTATTGGCAACCCCGTGTGCTGGGCTGGCGTTCTTTACGGAACGTATCGGATGGCACGCTTGGCCTACAAGCGGGCCAAGTATCGTGATACACTTCACGACAGAGGCCAGGACGCTGATCTCTTCATCTAACTCAACTCAAATCATGCAACTCCAAACCGAACTCAACCCTGCGCAAGCTCTCATTTGTTCACGGTCTAACATCCGTCGTGCATACGCAGACTTTGATGACACCGAAATCTCTGGCATTTATCTGCGAGATGATAATTGTGTTGTGGTGCGTTGTGATGGTAGTGAGCAGACTTACGACCTGACTTTGATTAAGACTGCCTTCCAGCAGTACACCCACCGTTTGAAGGATTTCTTTTCTTACCTTGGCCCTAACTATCGTGGCCCTAGTGTATGGCATAACAATGCTTACGTTATGTTTAAAGGGTGGAACTACACCCACGCGCTAGGACATCTGACTTCCAATGCAAAACTCCAGCAGCACTGGGCAGACAAATTTATCCACCTGTCAGACCCCAACAAAGTCGTTGCCCTCCTCCAGAATGATCAGACGGACCTGGGACATTTGGTTGCGCCGGATGGGCTTCGGAGCGCGGCTCGGCCAATTGACATGGAGTCTGACCTGGAGGAAAACCCCTCAGGCGTTCAAGCCAGCACTCCTGAACCTTACTGCTCATGTGGGTCCTTTCAGCGTCAGCTTCTTAATGTTTCGTTATTCCAACAAGAGATTGAAGGATTCAAGCCCTGGTGTATCCACCTGACTTGGTTCCACAAATACCGTGAGCTGCTGTGCAAGCGCACTGAAGTACGGAATGCACTGCCTAGTGGCACGCCGGACAAGTGCGTGGCATGGTGGTACGCTCCGCCCCAGGACCACATCAGTGATGGCAAGTTTGTACTACTGCATACCAAGTCAGGTGCTCAGGCACCTTTGACTCATTGGCGTACCTACCGACCAAAGGAGGTGTTCAGCCAAGAACATGCCTGGGATCTTTTCTTCAATATGATGGAGGCGGGTTATGTGCCATTCCCTGGTACTGCATTGCCACAACTGCAATCTGCTGTCAAAAAGAAATGACATTTGATCAAGAGCTATTTGATAGAGCAATGGATATTGTTGATCGATACGGCACACTTCCTAGCAATTCAATTGACAACCCAAAAGCCATGCCTGAAATTCACCATTATCATCTTGACGTTGATGACGATACCCACTGGGGTCTTGTTAAGCTAGGCGCAGAAATCAAAATGGACTATGAGGTCTATGCAGAAGAAGTTCTCAGAAGACATGTTGAAGCTACGCTCAATCAAAAAACTAAAGATTGAATACATTGAAGAAGATGACGGCAGCAGTACTATTCAAATTGAATGGGACAATGCCGATCCAGATCTTCAATGGTGGAATGACCTTGGTGAAGAAGGTCAAAAAACGTTTATCCTAGATTCACTCCAACAAGCACTTGATTGCTATGTCGATTGAAACCTACGGCCTTAGCTCTGAACAGTACGCAGAGTTTTTTGAAAGCAACTTACGTACTGCGGTTGCGCTTTACTTGCAGACCTTCAATGCTTTAGCTTCAGTTAATGTTGACTTCAAAACAATTTTTCGTTTGTATCAAGAAACTATTTATGTGACCAACGATGATTGTCGTCGGTACCAGAAAGCCAACAACCCTGAGGCTATTAAAGACAATGACTTGTTTGGGTTAACGCCTAGCCGAGAGGAACTGATGGAAGAAATTCAGTCCGTCAATGCCAAAGTCGACGCTCTTGTTGACTACCTCTCCAAGCTGGTAGAAACTACAACTGATGGTCTTAACGGGCTGGTTAAAGTGATCGACAAGGATTGATTTTTAAATTACCACTGTAGATGGTGGAACGTCCTGGTCATGACGTAAAACTGACCAGCACATCTCACCTTAACTCATGTTTGAATCCTTGTTTGCCATCGTCCTTCCGGTGGTTAAAGACCTTCTTTGGGCAGCGGCAGGTATGCTGCTGACCTATGCACTTAACAAAATTCAAACTCAATTTAATACCATCTGATCATGACTCACATCACCAAGACAAAACTTGACGATCTTAGCATCATCAAGCTATATGACCACTATGGTGCCCTGGAACGCTCTCTTCCTCTCCTTACTCCTGAGTCCCAGGAGTTGGCAAAAGCCGAGTTGGAATGTTGTGCCAACCTACGGTCTGAAAAGATTGATCGTATTTATTACGCGATGGCTGCCCATGAAGATGCTTTGGAGCGCATCAAAAAAGAAGGAGAGTTAATTGCACAGGCCAAGCGTCATCATGAATCTCAGCTGGCTCAACTCAAGAATCTACTAGGCTGGTTGCGGCGGGCACTGCCGCTTAACTCAAATAGAATCCAAGGTAAAAACTATGAGTTTGTCCTTTCTAAAAAGAAGGACTTCACGGTCGAGATCACGTCGGATCCGGAGTTTTGGCACACTGACGAAAGGAGTAAGTACTGCATTCAGCAGGAAACAACCACAACCAAAAGAATTGTGGTACGTTCAATATCAGGAGAAGTTCTCTCCGACAGAACAGAACCTAAAACAAAACTTGAAACCCTCCCCAACCTCGATGCCATCCGCAACGCTTACCAAAACGGTGAACACCTCCCGCCTGGAGTCAAAGTTGAACAACAATATGCAATCCGAAAGAACCGCCTCTTCTCTACCAAGTGGATGGAATCACAAGCACCCGAATATTTCGGAGAGCTTCTACAAGAATCTGATCCCGCCGACTGACCTAGAGGATGCACATATCTTGATGTGTTGCCACCAGCAGTCGGTCGATGACTTCCAGATGCAGATCGAGATGGTTGACATTGAGATCAGCATGCTCTGTGAAGATGGTCGTGATCTTCCTGTCTATCAAGAAAACAAACTTGATGAGCTGGAGGAACGCAAGCTTAAGCTGCTGTCTGGCAAACGGTTTCATCAGAACGCACGTCATGCCTACTGGTACATCACTGCACGTGGGGATAAAAACAACTGAAGTAAAATAACCTAACAACGTTGGTTAGGGGTTCCATGGCAAATGAAGAACAGCTTAGTAGATTACTGGCTAGCTTCACTGTCGATGGGACCCCTTTAACTGCGCTCATTGGTAACAAGCTGGAGTGGTCGGTCACTATCTTGACTGCTGCTATGTTGTCGAATGAAAATCTTGCAGCTTCTATGGAAGCAGAAGAGATGGTTGATGCAGCAATCAACTACTCCAATCTGATTCAAGAGCGCCTTGGTTATTACGAAAGTGTTAAGGTCCATTCCCTCGAAAGGCTGCTCGGCACTTAATAAAATTGCTGCTAAAGTACTTGGGTCTTCTTTCGTTTAAATGGAACCTGTTGTTGTGCCTAAGTTAACCGTATCATTTGCGGTTGACATTGATGTTGAATACAATTCCTTTGGTGGTAAGACTGCCGATGAAATTGCAGATGCTCTTCAAGATGATCTGGATGATCTTCTCTTTGAACTGAGTCCTCACGTCAAAGGCGTCTATACTTCTACAACAGCCATCAACTTCAATGACTGACGACCTCCTCAAGAAACTTAACACCACTGGCGCCTTTGATACTCCTTGGCTTAAGGAGCAGCTTCAAAGCTGGAGCGCAACAATGGAGCAGCGTAAGGCTGACTTCATGGAGCACATGTATCGTTGCTCTGGGCGCCAGGATGGCCTGTACAGTGGCTTATGGCAAGAGTTCTGCATCCGTGAAGCTGGCCCCTATTGCCGGGAAGATTACTTCCGTAGGTTGCAGTTTGTTAAAGACCTGGAAGAGGGAAAGTTTAAGGATGAAGAAATCCTAGTTTCCTGAAACCTAGCTTGAACTACAACTTAGAATAAGGGGATGTTCAGTATTAGAGCATTCCCTTTTTTATGGATGATCGATCTCCTATTGATGCCCTTAGGCAGCTTGATATTAATTACATCCTTTACGTAACAGAACGAAATAACCCCAAATGTAAACAAGCCAGGACAGATGATTGGTTAGAAGGCTATCATCAAGCTGTTAATGATCTTGCTTTTTACCTTGGCAAAGACAGAAACCCACAACAACCTTGAGAAAATCTACGACGACGCCTTCACTGAATTCACAAGAAAGATGCGTGAGCCCCAAGGTACAACAGCTAAAGACCGCAGGGAGGCTGATCCAAAAACCAGTCAGTTTATTAAAGAAAACTTTAAGCCGGAAGCTGACGTGCTTGCACCAGCCGACAAGAAGTGGTCTAGTTTCTTTTGTGAATCTAAAGCTAAAGCAAAAGAAAAGCTGCGTGAATATCTTGCAGATACCGTTAGTGAATTTGTTGACGCCAATGTGTTAAACGGCAATGAATTCTTTAACGTTCTACTAGAAGTTGTTTACGACAACTGGTTGTTCTACAAGAAAAACGCTGACGAAAACGAAAAGCTTCTTAAGCTGTTGCAAAACGTAGACAACGATTAATTGGCTACCAGGCCAAACGTCACTACGGCGCTAGTGCCGCCACCTTCTGAAACAAACACGGGCTTGACATACTTCACTGGAGTATTGGCAAGCCCATAATATTGTGTACCATTACCCGTAATGGTTTGGCCAGTGATCAGCTGTGCGTAATTAGTGCCGTCAATTGAACCGTCCAGACGCACCACCACATTAGTATTGATGCTGGCAACTGTTACATACAAACCAATGTTTTTGGGTGCATGACGGTTGGGCTGATCAATTGCGTAAGCAGGCCCTTCTCCTGTGGCCGTCAGGCCGCTGGTAAATAAATACAAATTCTTCTGGAGATATGCCACGTGTTACGTTGTATATTTCTTTTATTTTAACAGGTCTAGAATAAGTCATATATACATATAAGGTCATGCCTAACTATCGCGACCCCACGGATGAGAATTTATATCCCGTACATAAAGTTCAAACTTGTAGTGGGCGTCCGTTAGAAGTAACTACCGCAAGTGGGAATAGTGTTTATGTTCAGCCTGCTGGCATGGCTGGTGATGCCTTTGGGCGCACTCGAGTATCTGCACCTTTAACTTTATTTGACTCAAGCCATCGTTATAACGACAACGGTTTGTGGTCTACATCTAGTGGTACTGGCGGTACATACGCATTCAATGCAAACGAAGGTCTTGTTGACCTTAATGTGACAACCGCATCTGGCTCTGAAATCATCAGGGAAACCAACAAGGTTTGTTCGTATCAGCCAGGGAAATCCCTGCTGTTTATGTCAACCTTTGTAATGAATGCTGCAAAGGCTAACCTGCGGCAGCGCGTTGGTTACTACGGTGCAGCCAACGGTATGTACCTGGAAGTCAGTGGTACGACAGAGCCGGCATTTGTTGAAC
>Ga0209704_1000152_pt1 | contig 12631 bp, 17 predicted proteins | sample PPLLaktember2015_FD_187258 | JGI IMG/M metagenome (GOLD analysis project Ga0209704, IMG submission 187258) | Freshwater sediment microbial communities from Prairie Pothole Lake near Jamestown, North Dakota, USA - PPLs Lake P7 Core (6) Depth... | ecosystem: Environmental > Aquatic > Freshwater >... | reverse complement strand
ACAGGAATTTTTGTGTTAGTGGTAAAAGTCACCGAGTCAAAATCATTCCAAGATTCTTCTTGATCTGGTGGATGCAGTGAGGAGTCAATGAGAACATCGGTATCACCATCACAATTACCAACAGGAATTTTTAATCCTTGAAAAAATTTAGATTTTGCAGTGAAATAACCAGCTTGTTTAGCCCCAATTTTCGTTATAAGATTAGCAATAATATTCATTAACCTTGTATATTTTGCATGATCTTGAATTGCCATTTACGTTGTCTTTAACCTCCTTAGTAGAATGCTTCTTATATCCAGGTTGGGACTGGAGCAAATTTATCTACCAACCATTTTAAAGGTAACGTTGCTTTTCCCCATTTATCATTCAACCATAAATCTCTGGAATAAATTCTTGCCCGTTCTTGATCATTCCCACTTATCTGATATGGAAACGAAAAATCATGCCGTGTCCTAAACATATGAGCAAACCAGGTTTTCTTATTCACAACCTGTCTACCTCCAGATAACCAGGCTTTACAGGCTGTTTCTACACCAAACTGACCCCATGAACCATGAGTTTCATCCATTCCTCCCAACTCCCAGAACCTTTCTCTATGCATAAACCAACAAGCACCTACACTACACATAACATCTGCTATATCACCTTGAGCTTGTGGTCTACTTCCATACTCTCTCCAATACTGAAAGTGCATGTTATTATCAAACATGGCAAAGTCAGTTATCGTTCTTCTCCGTGGTTGCCAAACGATAACTCGTTCAAACTCAGTTCCCCCACATTCAGGTTCATCACAAACCTTCAGTATTGGACCTTGATAGGTTCTCTTACCGCATTTCTTGCATTGCCAATCAAACGCATGAAGATTCCACATACGGGGAATAACTGTCCAATCAGACTCACAATCAGCCATAAGTTTTACATCGAAGCCTTTATCAACAGAACAATGAGCATCAAGTTTCATAAGAAATTTGGACTTCGACATTCTAGCCCCTTCATTGGTTCCACCCCTCTGTCCTACAGGAACAGTATGATGAACAATAACTACCCGTGGGTTATCCTGTATAGGTGGATCAGGCCAATACCCATCAAGTATTACTATTATTTCTGTATCCCCTTCCATATTAGTAAGAATACTATCAATAGTATTCCCAAGAAACATCTCCTGTCTTGCTGGAATTATTATACTCAGGTCTGGCATAAAAATTTCTCCTTATACTTAGTTTCGATCTGTACCCATTCTTTATATATTTGTTCGGTGGTAAGGGATGAAGTACGAACATTGCCATAGTACTCCCCAATTTTTCCCTTATAGAATAATTTTTCAAAATCTAAGCCATCATCCCATTGAATATCATATTTCTCTCTATTTTCCCATATAGGGGTTCCTAGATAGGGCTGAAATATTTTAATGTCAATATCATAAAGGTTCGCCTCTGCTAAGAACTTTTTTGTTTCAGCAATGGTGGAATAATCCTCGCCTGGAAGTCCGATGATGAAGAATCCCTTTACTCGTATACCCACATTCTGTAACATCTTTATAGCCTTCAATAAGGTGTCGGTATTCTCTCCTTTATTTACTATCTTTAGAATCTTATTTGACCCAGACTCAATCCCCATACGAACATCAACACAGCCCGAATCGGCCATCATTTGAACAAACTCTTCGCCATATTTTACTATAAAATCACCCCGAACAAGGCATCTCCATAGAATACCAAGTTTCTTTAAACAAGCACATATTTCTTCTGTTCTCTTTCGATTCAGAATAAACAAATCTTCTGGGAAGGCTAAGGCTTTATACCCAAATACATCATGAAGCTCTGTAATCTCTTCAATTACTCTACCTACACTTTTATAACGTACACTTTTGTAATTCTTACAACAGAAAGCACACTTGTAGGGGCAACCCTGACTTGTCATTATTGTTGTGGCACGGATACCATTGAGATAATAATGGTAGTGGTCATGGTTGAGTAATGTCCTGTCTATCATGGGATAGTCATCAAGAGGGTGTTCCTCAGCATGAATAAGTGTCTGAGGAGTAGTTTCTAGAAATGCCCTTTCCGCTTCAATTTCTCCATCACCCGTAACGATACAATCAAAGTCATCATCTATACATTGTTGTGGATTAAGGGTAGCATAAGGTCCACCTATCACAATCCATGCCTTCTTTGTATACTCTCGTATTTTATCCTTTGCTTCTTTCGCATAACCGTACTCGGCAATAGTGGGTCCAAACCCATAGAAGTTATAATCTAAAGGAATGTTTTCCAATTCCCCATCATAAATGGTGACATCATGACCACGGAGTTTTAGTGCAGTACCTACAGCTAATAAACCTAATGGGGGAAAAATTCTTTCGTCAATAAGAAATGGTGATGGGCATCTAATCAAGCATAAACGCATATTTATTCCTCACTCTACTAAGGTTATGAAACAACTCAAAAGGATTGGCATCTACATTTCCAGCATATTGCCCATTAGGAATAAGATAGATAAGGGGGCGATGTTCATCTGTGGTTGCTTCACCTCGTAATGATAACTCTCTATATGCATTCCTGAAATGAGTTTCCCCCATAGGAGGATATTTAATAATATCATTCGGGGAGTAGCCCCCTGCCCTCCAGAATTGTTCTTTTCTCATAATAAAACTGTCACCGTGGAACCCAGCTCCTAATCCTTTTCTTCGTAGTCTTTCAGGATCTACACCATAAGAAATAAGGGTAGGGATATCTTGACTGAATTCACCTGCCTCATCAAGAAACCCAAAGTAACGCTTAAACATCATTCTATCTCCAGTGAAGTTATAGGCATCCATGATACTCTCTCTTGGAAGTATATGATCTATATCAGTGAGAATAATGTACTCACCTTCACATAGCGTTACCCCATAATTTCTAGCAAGAGTTATCGTCCAAGGACGGGTATCATGGGTCTGGTATATAGTAAGATTCTTTACTCCATGAGACGGGTATTCTAATGGGGGGTCACTACCATCATCTATAATGAGAAATTCTACACCATCAGGTAAGTCCATTCTACTCCAATACAGAAATTGTCTTCTTAATATTTCATGGCTATTCAATACAGTTATGATGATTGAAAGTTTCATGTTACCATCCTATGATTGATCTTTCGGCTAAGGTTATGAAATAGTCCAAATGGATTATAATCTTCATCACCGCAGAACTGACCATTCGGAAACATATAAATAGTAGGCCGATAAGAAGATTCGGTTACCTTGCCATCATTGAGAAGTCGAACCCATCTCCTCTTGAAATCATTATCCTCATGAGTGGGGTAGTTGTTGATTATTCTTTCCTCATCGTACCCACCCATCATTTCATAAACATGTTTTTTTATTATAAAGGTATTAGGATGAGGGGGCATCATTGCACCCTTCTTATCTATCCTATCCTGTAGTAACCCATAGCTACTTAATACGTTCAAATCATCACTAAAGTTACCATATTCATCCAGAATACCAAATCGTCTCCTAAATTTCATCTTATCTTCGGGAAAGTCTAATCCTACTTCAAAGACATCTTTAGGAATAATATAATCAATATCACACATAAGAATATTGGTTCCCTTTGCTAATTTTGCTCCTGCATTTCTTGCTATACCAACAGTCCAAGGACGAAAGTCATTTGTCGGATAGATAGTAAGGTTCTTCAAACCATGATCAGGATATTGCAAGGGGGGTATACTACCATCATCCATAATAATAAACTCTACATCATCTGAAAGGTTCATTCTACTCCAAGATAGGAAATGTCTCCTGAGTATCTCATGGCTATTAAGAACTGATATGACAATTGATAATTTCATTTCTTTATTATTCCATTATAATGAATCTTTTTTGGATAAAATTCTTTGAGCCATTTAGGGGAAAACTCCTTTAATTTCCATAAAACGTATTGAGCAATAGTGGCAGCGTACCTAAGTTTTAATTTCATCTCTGGGTCATCTATTTGAGTATAGATTTCTCCAAGGGCTATACAAATTGTATAAGGTCTACCTTTACTAGCATAACTTGCAGCTTTCACCATGTAATGATCAGATAAAAGTCTTATTTCATGGGGAGGAGGTGGCTTTTCATTGTACCCGACAGTGAAATCATCAAATATACGCCTATTGCTTAATATAAGGGTATTTGGTTCTGCTTTAAACTTATAATGGTACTTAAACAATCCTAGAATCTTATCATATGCATAATAGGGGTCATCATCATGTGCTACTACATACTCCGCATGAAGTAACCGTTTTATCTCTTCTATTCTTCTTTTTGCTGGAGCATGGTCTACAAATGCAATTGACCAGTTCTCACGAAGATCAGCAGAATCCCAATCATCTATACAATGAATTTCATGAAAGTCATTTTTAAAGCCTTCTACAAATCTAAAGTATCTTGGGTTATTCTCATAGGATACTAATCTTCTTTTATCTGGATAACACATCCAATGAAAATAAGGAGTGGAGACTGACCCACACCCTAACTCAAGCACAGGTCCAAGTGTCATATTCATCAACTTATTAAGTACTGGTATATAACTAGCCCCTTCTGCTATTCTCATAAAAACCTCTTAGTCACTTCTTCTGATGTTCCCCAATAAGGTATTTCATTCAGGTACTGATTCTTATCATGTTTTGTAAATCTAGTCATGTTCTTATCTGTCTTAAAAGTAACTACTGGATTCGGAAGACGAAACCGTTTATATGGTGCAGGAGCACCCATCCCAAACATATGAATTGTCTTCGTTGGTTGCTCCCAGTCTGCAAGTCCTGTATACATTTCTTCTACTCTACGAATAAGTAATTCTCTATTCACCACCAATGCACCTTCTGAACCATTTGGTTTTAGACTAAATCTAGTACTTTGATTAAAAAATACATAAACAGGATCAGCAATATAAAATGTATCATCTCTTTCGGGTTTATACTGAAAATATTCTGGTGGATAAATAAAATCCGCTTCTGCGGTACAAATAAATTTAGTGGTAGCAGCTAAAGCTCCCAACCGAAGCTGTCTCCAAGCATTGGGACCAGATATTCCAATGGTACCCACACAGATATTAGTTCCAAAGTCTAAAGGCTTTTGAGAAACTGATATAAGTGGTAAGTTACCCATGTTTTCAAGCAGGGTTAATTGTATCTTCTTTTCAAAGGATTCATTCTCATAATTTCCAGTATAGTAAATGACCGTCGTATCATCCACAGTATCTCCTTACTAAATCTCCAGCCATACCCCAATAGGGAAGTTCCTTAGTTCCACTAGACCTACTATAGGGTGTTTTTCTATGCATATTGTTATCAGTCTTAAATGTAATTATGGGAATAGACATTTCAAAATCTTCTCTTTTCCCTAGTTTATACATAATACTAGATAAATCGGGCTGAGTTGGGTCATGCCATTTACCTAATCCATCTAACATCTTATCAATAATATCAATAATGAACTCTCTACCTATAATCATAGAAGATTCGGAACCACTTTTTCGATAAAAGCTCTTTACTTTTCCTCTTTGAGCAAATAATACCCAAAGCGGATTTCCAATATAAAAAGTGTTATCACTTTTAGGTTCAAATTCATAGTATTCTCTCGCATGTAAACAATCCGCTTCTGCGGTACAAACAAAGCGGGTCTTTGCTGCCAAAGCACCTATCTGAAATTGTCTCCAAGCATTATGACCAGAAAACCCAACTTCACCAACACAGATGTTCTTTCCGAAGTAAGTAGGCTTCTGGCTTACACTTATTATTGGCAGATCAAGATTTCCCATCTCTTCAATGATGGTCTGTTGAATTCTTGCTTCAAAACTAGGATTCTCCCGATTACTTGTATAATAGATAATTGTAGTATCACTCATACAAATAATTCCTCTGGGTTATACTTATTACTTAAAACTCCTGTATGACGGTAGGTGTTTTTAAATATATAACAATACTTAAATAAATATTTTATAGAAAGATAGTGGTATCTAAAATCATCCTTTTCATCAAAATCATGGCATAGAACGTAATCGGCATGGGTAAGTTGTGCTACATGAACACTTCTCTTTGTTCCATCTATAGGACCATGATCTACAAATGCTATTGCCCACTGAGGAGAAAAATCAATCTTATCCCAATGCTCTATAATATGAACATCATGAAAATCAGCTTGGTAGTTAGATGCAAAGTCTACCCACCGAGGATTATCTTCATATGTAACCAATTTTCTTTTTATTGGGTAGCAAGACCAATGTAAAAATTCGGTAGAACAAAGACCACTACCTAACTCTAAAATTGGTCCGGTGGTTTTATCAAACAACTTTGCTAATATGGGGAAATAGCTACCTACACCTAACTTAAATCTAACTCTCACGATTTCACCCAGAACACCGTAGACTCATATTCTCTTACCAAGTACCAAGGAGCTATCTTATGAGAAGCTACATATGCATTGACTGCCCTTACTACATCAGGAAACATCGAATAGTCATGAACAGCCATAATACCACCAACTCTCACCTTCCTACTCCACAGTATTATATCCATCATAGCATCGTCGAAGTCATGGCTACCATCGACAAAAGCAAAATCTATACTATTATCTTCATAGGTTTCTACAGCTCTCATACTTGTCATCTTAAGTAATCTTACATTGAAGGGAGCTAATGCTTCATAGGCTTTCTTATAGTAGTCGTCCTGCTGTTCTTGAGTTACCTTTCTAAAAGCTGTCCAAGGATCAACACAGGTAAGTTGAAGATTTGGTATTGACTCACAAAGTACTTTAGAAAAGTCGCCCTTTCTCGTACCTATTTCTACACCTTTTAAGTAACCAAGCTCTCTAAACACTTCCGCAAGTCGTGGTCTTCCACCTCTGGGACATATTATAGGATATGACAAATCTTCTCTCGCTCTCCATTTCCTTCGTAAATATCTATGTATTTCCATTATACACCTTTATAATGTCTGTAGCTTTACCCCAATGAGGGATATCATAAGCTCTTATCTGTCCGTGTCGCTTCCAGTTTCGTTTTTGTGTTTCATCCGTTCCAGCAGAATGATTTAGTTGTACAATTGGTCCATATGAATACCATTCGACACAGCCCCTCACTGTAACTCCTAACCTTCTGTCCACCTTTTCTCTACCTACTTCTCCAACTAACTCACTCGGTGCGCCATTGGGATATTTCTCCTTTCTTTCAGTTAATGCTTCAATCAGTAACTCTCTTGGTGCAATTAACGAACAGTTGCTTATTCGCTGTCTTACACAATACATATTATCCCATGTAAATAAGGACCAACGAGAACGATCATAGCTCACTTTATCTTTGGGTGGTCTATACTCCTCAAAGTGTGCCTTCGTATATAGGGTATCATCTTCTGCCATTGCCACGAACGGTGTCTTAGCCAGTAATGCACCTCTCAACATCTGCATATAGATATTCCAGTAGGATCTTGGTTCAGTATCAAGTAAGTTTGTACCTAAATCCATGGGTTTTCTTGAGATGGAAATTATTGGTGCATTACCAACAGCTTTTAGAAGATGTCCTACTTGAAAATCTAGCCAGTGTTTAGGAACCTCACTAGCCGTAATATATAATATGGTTATATCATCTTTATATATCATTTACACCTCAATTGTTCTAACGTCTGTTGATTCTGTAAAGATATGAGGTTCCCCTCTTTCAGTAAGTCTCGGTAACTTTTTCCTGCTGGCAGCACTTCAAACTTATTTGACGTTACTTCAAAATCTACTGTTCGTAAATTATTAACAACATAATGATAATTTCTCACAATAATATACATACCTGGAGGTGTTGCTTTCGGTAGAACTAAAGAACTTCGATAATGGTGTTCTCCTAATGGCATTTTAGTTAGTTTAACCTCTGGAAATGGATACAAATACCCATTATCTACCTGCTTCAACAACACCGTCACTGTAGCTGCCACATGTTTATACTTTTTAAACCACACCTCAAATTCCAGTTCTTCCCCTGCATGAATTTGATAATACTTCAGGGGACTTTCATTAACAAGATTAAATACTTCAAAGTTTCTAATCTCTATGATCTTCGTTGGATAAATCATCATGCCAACACTCACAACCGCAATAAAACATGCAAGGGCAAGAAATAAAATTGTTCCTCTATAGATGTATGTAAACTTATAATCTATAGGTAACCCAGCAAACTTTTTCAGAAGTGCAGTATATTGAGTGTTTTTCGGCATCATACCCACCCCTTTGCTAATAACAACAACAGGTTAAGTGCGGCCATTCCCAACCCTCCTAGCATCATAATGGTTAACTTCCAGAACTTGGCATCTAAAGCATCAAGTCGATCTATTATTGTCTTTTGGGTCGCTGTTATTGTATTTACCTTTCCCACTAACCCAACTTCCCCATGTACACCATTCAGCGTGTGTTTAAGATCAGTCAGATCCTGTTCGTGTAATTCATGAAAGTAGCAAGTGGAGACCGTTTTCTCCAGAATCTTGTCAGGCATTGGTTTTTCCAGTCATCGTTCATTCTCCTTCTAACGTTCTATCAGCGTATCAAGAAAAGTATACTAATGGAACCAGTATGATTGGCTGTATCTTTATTTCCTACTATGCTATATAATGAATCAGTATCATGAAAGATAGGAATGCCAAGGGTATAATCACTGTAACTCTGATTTATACTCGACTGAGTAAAGACCTCATGCACTGATGGAGTAGATACCCCACTTTGGTCACAAAGTGACAAGTTCACATTTGTTGACGAACAAGCAAAATGTAAACCACAAACGAGAAACCCTTCTTGCCCAAACTCAAATCTAGTCTCTGCGGAAACAGTGTTCGTTGCAAGCCCAACAATATCAAATAAATATTGTTTTAATCCATTCGTACCAAGTTCTTTTCTTGACATTAAAGTTGCATCCATGTTTTATCTCCTTCTACATATATTTCAAACCCATCTAACTTTATACACTCCTTCTCCCCTCAACTGAGAATAAAGTGCATATCGAATACCATCCATTCCGTGGTTCAAGAAATCCACAGGCTCATCCAGAATGTTCCCATTCTTATCCGTTCTCCAACTGTACGCCCTGAATTCCTTAATCAAGTTGCTACTCGACTTCAACACATACTGACGAAACCGCTTCAACATATCAATACCATCACCAACGTTTTTCTGTGCAGCCTTAATGTTAAAACCCTCTAACCGAATCTCCCGTATCTTATCAGGATACTGAGCATCAGCGTAAATTGGTTTACTCCAATCACTCTTCGGTATATTCGCCTTCATGTAGTTGATCAGGTCTTTATTCGTCATATTTGGTTGATACAACAACTCCTCATGCCACACGTCCGTATCCTTCACAATGCTCCGGGTAATAACCGTGGGATCATTCCACCCAAAGTCAAGCCCATACAACACCCTGCCACCCGCAACCTGTGCTGGTATCGAATCCACTGCCTCCCAGTTCCGATATATCAAGTTCTCCAGCTTTCCCCATTCCCCTAAAGCATATATCCTATAAAAGTTGATATCCTGACCAATCAACTCTTCATACCTCTGCTTCGCCTTTTCCGGCAAAAAGGGGTTATCCTTATACGTAGAATGTATCACCTTCACATCTTTAGAAAAGGAAGGGTCATCTATCAACCTGTTCTTAATCCAATGAAACTCATCTATCGGATTAAAGGAAATGAATATCTGATTTATCTTGTTATCCACAGAAGGAGCACGAAGGTACAGTCGAACAGTATTGAAATCACTCAAGTCAATCTCCGTAGCTTCCTCAAACCACATGTAGTTCCAGTTTGATGACTTCACCTTCTCAGGGTCATCCAACCCATTGAAATGAATCATGTTACTACCATAGAACAGATTCATTCCCACCTTATCCACCTTCACTCTTTCCCGAACACCAAAAGCACTCATAATCTCATAAAACGGTATAATAACCGTATTCCGAATCGAAGGCAACGTTTTCCGAATCACTAACATCTTTTTGTTTTTTTCAGTTAAAAACTTATACAATAATAACTGTATGATAGAATGTGACTTCGACGATCCCCCACCACCGATGTTGATGTTGATTTCCTTATCACTCAGCATATTCTCATAGAATATGCGAGTACCGATAATTTCCTTGCTTACCTTCGGTTGCTTGTTGGCTATAAAGTCATCCAGAAAGGAATTACTCATCGTCTAAGAAAGCCAAATATGATATATACTAAAAGTAAATAAATAACTGTCATAAATCCAATGCCTCCACATCAATAACATCATCAACAGCAGGTGCCAGTGCCTCCAGTGTAGGGTAGGTAGCCTTCTTCGGTCTCCCAACTCCACGCCTTCCATTATCACTGTCACCCACGGGCAGTATCTTAATATACACTGGTTTGTCTAAGCTCTCTCCTGCCTTATCCGGTTTCTCCACCCACCCACGCTGCTTACCGATGCACTTCAGAACAAACATGGCAACAATACCATCTTTCTTCTCCCGCATTCGCCACATCAGGGTATCTTCAGCAAGATCAACAGCACTTTCTCGCAGTTCCAGCATTAAATTCCTGAGGAACTTATTCTTGCGAACCTGTTTCTTCAAAACCTCTATTGGTACGTTCAATTGTTTGGCAGCATAAGATATGAGACCGGAACTTTCTTTCAAAGCTTCGGCAATCTGATCATTCGTGGGTACTAGAGATGAGTTCATAAAATCCTCCCTTATATAATACTATCGGCAAGTGGACGGAATTCCTTTAATATTTTATAATGGTGTTGGGAATAGTTGGCTACGGTGTAGGTGTGGGTGTAACTGTGGCTTTTCCAAAGTAGCCTTTTTGTTTCCTGTCCACCATATGGAGTTATGCGTATATGTGGCGAAAACCGATTTTAGTCTTGGCATGGTTTATGCATAGGGTTGGTGTTGGTGTTGAATACTACCAACACCAACACCAACACCAACAATTTAAAGCATCATATAAAACTTATCTGGGCATACGGTATCTGTAGACTTATCACAAAGGGTTATATGCCCAGTATCAATAGCATCATTACAATACTTATTATCTGTCGGGCATACGTTAACCGTTTTGAACAATAACTTGTCAAGCGGTATATATGCAATTTCAATCTGATTTTTTGTTTTCATGGTAATTACCTTTTACTTTCTACCGTTTTTTACTGGTGTACCGAATACACTTGTTACACCATGCCAATTCAACCATGCTACACTATGACGGGGGCTACCATCATTTAACTGCGGTACACCATTTTCAATCGTAAAACTACCCGTTTTGTCGATTTTGTTAGCGATTTTGATACATAATGCAAGACGATTTTGAGCTATAACTTCTTTCTTTCTGTAGATTGCAAGAACTGTACCGTCGGGCTGGTAGATATTGTCAGCTACGTCTTGATGGTATGATTTTTTAACTGTACCGTCGTCATAAATCTTAGAAACTTCGTTTGCATCGTCAAGCTTTCTTGTTTTGGTTTTTACTAACATAGTCTTGTACCTCGCTTTTTTTATTTGTTCTATGGTAGAACATACCTTTACTAATGCATTTATAATGCCATAATTGCAAGTAATTGAAATCATTAGGTATGATAAAATGGTAGTATAGCAAAGTGAATGGTATTTCATACACTCATATTTATATTTATAAGTAAAACTTATGGTAAAATAGCGTATAATAAGCAATAGCAAGGGTTTACGCATGGTAGTAAAAATCATACACTCTTAATTTGCAAAGTGTATGGTATTTACTACTGTCAAAAAATTGACACTTGGAAAACCACAAGGACGACAGCAGGACTAATTTTCAGGAATCCTTAGGGAGTCCTTAAATAGAGTGGAGTCCTAGAGATAATGGAGTCCAAATATAGACCGACTAATTCCATATATTGGAATGGTACCCTGCAATCCACGGCACAGGTTTTGCAGTAGCAAGAAACGTACCACGGATAGGTGGGGGAGTCCTGTAATAGAGTAGGATAATAAATACTTTGGACTTCATATCCATCAATATCCCTGCTTGACATGATTTGTCCAATAGTGTATGATTAGGGTATGATTAAGATTCAAAATAAAACAAGTGAGGAAAACATGAAAAATACAATATTCTCAATCTTAGCATTCAGGGATGTAAACCCACGTTTCTTCCACATCTTTCTATCAGACGCACACATAGTATTCGGGATTTGGGTTTAAAAGGTGAGAAACGGGGTAGGAAACTACCCCTACACCTACAGTGGAATCCATGAGAAAGTTTAATATCTTAAGGAAGTACCGGGATATATTTTGGATTCCATTGGATTTGTTTAATATACTGTATATTAGGGGAATCCAGATGGAAAATACCTTGCAACACCATCCCCTCTTGACATTTGTCTTCCAATATGGTACAATTTGACAGTAAATAAGAATAGGGAGGGTAAGAGAATGAAAGGAATACTGGTAGCAATCCTGATTTCGGGGGTATTTTGGGGACTGTTGGCGGTTCTGGTTTCCGACTGGTTCTGGGACGTCTTTGTGAGTAGGTTGTAGGGAGAACGGTGGTGGTGTAGGTGGAGCCGTGGGTGGCGGTGGCGGGGGAGTCCCAAAATAGAGTAGGCTTTTGAAATATTGGAAATGTGCGTGGGACT
>Ga0209704_1000150_pt1 | contig 12741 bp, 11 predicted proteins | sample PPLLaktember2015_FD_187258 | JGI IMG/M metagenome (GOLD analysis project Ga0209704, IMG submission 187258) | Freshwater sediment microbial communities from Prairie Pothole Lake near Jamestown, North Dakota, USA - PPLs Lake P7 Core (6) Depth... | ecosystem: Environmental > Aquatic > Freshwater >... | reverse complement strand
ATCATCAGGCTCTAGTGGCTCTTCTGGATCTAGTGGTGTTTCAGGAACATCTGGAACAAATGGTGTATCTGCAACATCTGGTACTAGTGGTACCAAAGGTACTAGTGGGTCATCTGGATCTAGTGGTGTTAGTGGTACTAATGGTACAAGTGGTGTGTCAGGAACAAATGGCACTAGTGGAATTAGTGGTACAAGTGGTACTTCAGGAACAAAAGGCACCTCTGGATCCTCTGGGTCAAGTGGAAGCTCAGGTTCTTCTGGTGCTTCTTCTACAAGTGGTACGAGTGGTACAAGTAGCTCATCTGGTTCAGCAGGTTCAAGCGGATCTTCTGGCTCATCAGGAATTTCAGGTACCTCAGGTACTTCAGGCATTGCTTCTACTAGTGGTACATCAGGTACCAGAGGTAGCAGTGGTAGTTCTGGTAGCAGTGGATTGTCAGGTACTTCTGGCACCTCTGGTGTAGCATCTACTAGTGGAACAAGTGGTACTCGAGGAAGTTCTGGTAGTTCTGGTTCTAGTGGACAATCTGGAACAAGTGGTACATCTGGTATTGCTTCAACTAGTGGTACTAGTGGAACAGCATCTACATCAGGATCATCTGGTTCTTCAGGCGTTTCTGGTACAAACGGTACTTCTGGAGTTAATGGGACATCAGGTACTTCTGGTACTCGGGGTAGTAGTGGTTCATCAGGCTCCTCTGGAGTTAGTGGTACAAATGGTACTAGTGGTGTAAACGGTACATCAGGTACAAATGGTATAGCAGCTACAAGTGGTACGTCTGGTACAAGAGGTTCATCTGGTAGCAGTGGTTCTAGTGGCTCAAGTGGGGTTAGTGGCACGAGTGGTACAAATGGTGTATCTGGCACATCTGGAACTAATGGTGCAGGTGGTACTAGTGGTACTAGAGGTAGTTCAGGATCTAGTGGCTCTTCTGGGGCTTCTGGAACAAATGGCACCTCAGGTATAGCATCAACTTCTGGAACTAGTGGTGTTTCAGCTACTTCAGGTACTTCAGGTACAAGAGGAAGTAGCGGAAGCTCTGGAAGCTCAGGGTTATCAGGCACATCAGGAACAAGTGGCATTGCTTCAACATCAGGCACATCTGGTACTCGGGGTAGCTCTGGATCATCTGGTAGCTCTGGACAAAGTGGAACTAGTGGTTCAAGTGGTATAGCTTCAACTAGTGGTACATCAGGTGTGGCTGCTACTTCAGGAACAAGTGGTACAAGAGGCTCAAGTGGTTCAAGTGGAAGCAGTGGAATTAGTAGCACAAGTGGTACTTCTGGTGTAGCATCAACGTCTGGAACTAGTGGTACTCGGGGATCAAGTGGCTCCTCTGGATCTTCTGGACTGTCTGGTACAAGTGGTACAAGTGGAGCTGCAGGTATAGCAGGAACAAGCGGTACTTCTGGTACTCGTGGTTCTAGTGGATCTAGTGGCTCAAGTGGATCTTCTGGTAGTTCTGGAGTAAGTGGTACCTCAGGTACTTCTGGTATTGCTGCAACTAGTGGAACGTCTGGATCTAGTGGTAACTCAGGTAGCAGTGGCTCTAGTGGTGTATCAGGAACTAGTGGTACTGCTGGTGCATCTGGTACTTCTGGTACACAAGGTGCAAGTGGTACAAGTGGTGGTAATGGTACAGCAGGTACATCTGGCGCAAGTGGTGCTAATGGAACATCAGGTACCTCTGGTACTCGAGGTTCTAGTGGTTCGTCAGGCTCATCTGGCTCATCTAGTTCATCTGGTAGTTCAGGTGTGAGTGGAGCTGCTGGCACTTCAGGTACTAGTGGATCATCTGGCTCTTCTGGATCTTCAGGTGTTAGTGGAGCTGCAGGAACTAGTGGTACAAGTGGAGTTAATGGAGCTGCTGGTGCTAACGGAACAGCTGGCACAAGTGGTGTAAGTGGTGCTGCAGGTACTTCTGGTACGTCTGGTACAAGAGGATCAAGTGGTTCTAGCGGATCTAGTGGATCCTCAGGATCAAGTGGTGTGACAGGTGCTGCAGGAAGCAGTGGTACAAGTGGTAACTCTGGATCAGTGAGCGGAACACAAAACTATATTGCATACTTCAACACAGGTTCTTCTATAGGAACAAGTGACACCTGTCAAATTGCAGGTAATGGTGACTTGTGTGTAAACTTCGATGGAACTAATGGTATTCGTGTTGGTAGAGGTGGTGGAGATATTATAACTAATACTGCATTAGGTCGTTCAGCATTACAAAACAACACCACTGGTGTACAAAACGTAGCTATTGGCGAATATGCTATGGTTACAAATACAAGTGGTAGTTTTAATACAGCAGTTGGACAAAGAGCATTAAGATTAAATACCACTGGTGTTTTAAACACAGCTGTTGGTAGGTATGCTCTATTTAATAATACTACTGGAACTCAAAATACTGGCTTAGGTGCAAGAGCTTTATATAAAAACACAATTGGTCTTTATGGTACAGCCGTAGGTGCTTATTCTTTAAGTAATAATACTACTGGAACTTGTAATACCGCAATAGGAACTTTTTCTATGTGCATAAATACAAGTGGTATAGAAAATACGGCAGTTGGTGCTGGTGCATTACGTGGAAATACAACTGGCATTAAAAATACTGCTATTGGTAGAAGTGCACTAAGCGTAAATACATCTGGTAGTAGGAATGTAGCTGTTGGAGAAAGAGCTTTATATTCTAATACAACTAGTTGTGGTAATGTTGCAGTAGGTACTTATGCTTTATTTAATTCGATAGCCGCTATAAATACTGCAGTAGGAGCATCAGCTCTCTTTGCGAATACAACTGGAGTACAAAATACGGCTATTGGTGAGGGTTCTCTTTTTGCAAATACTACTGGTAGTAGGAATGTAGGTGTTGGATCAAATACTTTACAATGTAATACTATTGGTAATGCAAACACAGCTATTGGACAAGGGGCACTTCAGAAAAATGTAACTGGTTTAAGAAATGTAGCTGTTGGTGAAAGAGCTTTATACTTTAATCAGAATGGTATTGGAAGTACAGCAGTGGGTACTTATGCGTTATTTAATTCATTAACAAGTGCTAGTAATACAGCAGTAGGTATTAGTTCTCTTTTTGCAAATATTAATGGGGCATATAATGTAGCCGTTGGAGCATATACTTTGAAATGTAATACTACTGGTGCTGCAAATACAGCTGTTGGCGCTGCGGCTTTATATGCAAATGTAAGTGCAGCTTTTAACACAGGTGTGGGTATAAATGCTCTTAGAAATACAACAACTGGTGGGTGTAACACAGCGTTAGGTTCTTGCACTATGGTTGCTAATACAACTGGAATTTGTAATGTTGCAATAGGTTGGGCTGCTTTAAGAGACAGCACTTTTGGTATAGCCAACATAGCAATTGGTCCTACTACCATGCTTGGTACTACCACTGGTAACAATAATGTTGCGATAGGAAGTCAAGCATTAAGATGTAATATTGTTGGAAGCAATAGTACAGCAGTTGGTGTAAATGCTTTATATAAAAATACAGCATCAAGTAATACAGCTGTTGGTTATAATTCATTATGTTGTAATAGCACGGGTGTTAGAAACGTTGCTGTTGGAACATATGCACTTCGATTAAACACAATTGGATTTGATAACTTAGCTTTTGGTCATGCAAGTTTGTGTAGTAATACTACTGGTCAAGCAAATACAGCAATTGGTGCAAACACATTAGTACAAAACACCACTGGTATATGTAACACTGCTGTTGGTGTCAATGCTTTAAGATGCAATACATCTGGTGGTAAAAATACTGCTGTAGGTGACAGAGCTTTGTACTTAGTTACCACTGGTTGTTTAAACACAGTGGTTGGTGTGTGTGCTGCTTGTGCTGTAACAACTGGTTCTTGTAATACTGTTGTTGGTGCTAACATAGTGCTTGCTGCAGGTACTAACAATAACGTAGTGTTAGCTGATGGTGGTGGTAACGCAAGATTCCAATGGAATGGTACATGTAACGTTATTACAGGAACATGTAACAATATTACAGGATCTTTATCTGTAGGAGCAATAAACCCTTCTGCAACAGTAGGTAGAATAGATGCTTCAAACGATGTTGTGGCATTCTCAGCATCTGATAGAAACCTAAAAACTAATGTAACACCAATATCAGATGCTCTTTATAAGATAGCAGAAATAGGTGGATATGAGTTTGATTGGATTCCGAATCAAGAAGTTCATGGATATGAAGGACATGATGTGGGTGTAATTGCTCAAGAAATTGAGAAGGTGCTTCCTGAGGTGGTTACAACAAGAGAGAATGGGTACAAAGCAGTTAAGTATGAAAAGATTGTACCATTGCTAATTCAAGCTATCAAGGAACAGAGTGAAAAAATAAAAGCTCTAGAAGATTACGTAAAAGATAAATTGAAATAAGACTATGGCAATCCCAGCATCAGGTCCTTTATCAGTAAGTGCATTTAATACTGAACTTGGTAGAAGTTCTACATCAGGTAATTCTGAGTTATCTGGGGGAAGTACCCCAGCAGTAGGTTCTTTGGTATATATTGCTGGTCAACAAGGTACATTAAATCAAGCAGCACCACATTCTTTCAGCGAGTGGTATGGGTATGCAGTAACTACAACAACCACTACAACAGCAGCACCAGCTGGTATTACTTTTGTAGATAGTTCAACTACTACGGGAACTACAATTACACTTCCTGCTGGGTTACTTCAGAATGATATTGTAGTGATATGTGGTATGAGTCCTTCTGATGCTCAAAATCTACCTACTGGGTACACTAATGGTCAAAATGGAAGCTCAAACTCTACTAGATACCGTTGGTCATATAAGCGTATGGGTGCAACACCTGATACAACAGCAAGTGGTTTATCATCAAATTCAGTAACAATAGCTGTTGTTTTTAGGGGTGTTAACGTTACAACGCTTTTAGATGTCGCCTCACCAGCAATTACTACAGATGATAGAGATGAAGCAGACCCACCATCTATAACAACTACAACCAACAATGCTATGGTTGTGGCAGTTGCCTTCCAGAGACAAAATCAAACATTAACAGCTCCTACCAATTTTACATTAGCTCGGACTGCTAGTAGAACTAATGGAGCAGTGGCAGCTGCATATAGATTAAAAACACCAGCTGGTGCAGAAAATCCAGGTGTTTTTGGTCCTGGTACACTTGATTCAGCATGGGTTGGTGCCACCTTTGCTTTACGACCAGTTTAAAAATAAAGTTGGATGATTTATAAAAAGTGTTTATTTTTGCTTTATGCGTAGAGTATTGATAGGCACTCCTTCGTATGATGGTAGGATAGATGTTTGGTTTGCAAACAGCCTAGTTTCCACTGTTAAAATGTCATATGAAAAGGATATACACGTACATGCTATTTATACAAGTTATGATTCTCTTGTGCAAAGAGCTAGGAACTCCCTCTTTAAACTTGCTCTAGAAGGAGGTTATGATGATTTGTTTTTTATAGACAGTGATGTTGAATGGGAACCCGAATGGTTCTTTAGGCTTCTTGAAAGACCAGAACCTATTGTAGGTGCTGCTTTGGTTAAGAAATCTGAAAAAGAAAGTTATACAGTGAAGGTTTTAGAGAAACACCTAACCTTGTCAGACGATAAAAAGTTGTTAGAAGTTAATGGTATAGGAACAGGGTTTATGAAAATATCTAGGTTTGCTCTAGAAAAGTTGTGGGAGATAAGTGCACCATATAAATCAGAAGGTGAAGAACACAGAATGATTTGTGATATTAAAGTGGAGAATGGTGACTTAATATCAGAAGATTATATTATTTGTAATAAGTGGAAGGGACTAGGATACAAGATATGGATGGATCCTACAATTACAATTAATCACATAGGTATTAAGAAATACAAAGGTGACGTTAGTTCTTATATGAAAAAAGTAGGTTATGTTTGGTAAACCAATGGGAGGCACAGAGCTTATGTACAATGAGCTAATGCGCAGATTACCAGAGAGTTATAGAGAACATTTCTCTATATTCAACTACATATCGCAAGCTGACTTTTCCAAAATAACAATTTATTGGAACCAGCTATCCTATGACCAAGAAGCTGTACAGTTTCTAAAGGATCCTCAATACATAGATAAGATAGATTGGTTTGTATTCGTTTCACACTGGCAAGCTGAACAATACAGAAAACATTTTGGAATCCCTGGGTATAAGACACATGTTATAGAGAACGGATGTTTAGGTGTTGAACCTAGACAACCTAAACCAAAACAGAAGTTGAGAATGTGTTATACATCCACTCCCTGGAGAGGACTAGATGTATTGCTAAGAGCTTGGGAGATTTTACAACCAACTGATTGTGAACTACATGTATTCTCTAGCTGCAAGATTTATGGTGAAAACTTTGCTAAGAATGACAGCCAATATGAAGAGTTGTACAACAAATGTAACACCCTACCAAACGTTGTATATAGAGGATCTATTCCTAACGAAGAGTTAAGAAAAGAACTTCCTACGTTTGACATGTTAACTTATCCCTGTACGTTTGAAGAAACATCATGTATAGCTGTGATTGAGGCATTGTCTGCAGGACTCAGAGTTGTAACTTCTTCTATAGGAGCACTTCCTGAAACAACAGGAGGGTGGGCTAGAACATACTCATTTATAAATGATCGTGATCAACATGCTCAAAGATTTGCAAAGGTTCTTATTGATGAGGTTGAAAGAATGAGAAGAGGAAAACTTTTATTAACTCTGCAAGCGCAAACAGTTATTTGTCAACAGTTGTGGAATTGGGATGTAACATTTAATAAGTGGCAATCGTTTTTATCAAATGTAATTATTAGTAAAAAGAAACTGACAATAAGAAACAGTTGGGATGTTCAGATACTTAGAGAGTGTTATATAGAAAATGAATATAACATTGGTGCGCTAGAAGAGAAAGATGTTGTTATAGATTTAGGAGGACACATTGGAAGTTTTTCTTTACTTGCATATGATAAAGGTTCAAGAAATATTCATACCTTTGAACCAGGAAATGATAACTTCTCTCTATTGGAACAAAATATTCCTCATGAAGAAGTGGTAGGTTATAAGCTTGCTGTATGGAGATCTGATAAAGATGTTCCCTATATAAAGTTTAATAGCAGCTTAGTTGATTTTAATACATCCATGGGAAAGATAGATGATGATGGTGGAGAGGATGTAGAATGTATAAAACTAGATGATGTACTAAGTAAGTTTGAATCAGTGAGACTAATAAAGATTGATATAGAGGGAGCTGAGTATGGGGTGTTGTATACATCAAAACAGTTAGATAAGGTTAAAGAAATCGTTGGTGAGTTTCATGAATATGAGGAAGACCAAATTGATGAATATACCTTTAATAGAAACGGACTTAAGAAGTTTCTAGAAGACAAAGGATATGATGTACTAATAGAAGATACATCAAATAAATATGGATTTTTTAAAGCTTTAAAATAATACAATATGTTATTCGGACAAATTAACCCACAGGCAATTATTGCAAATTTAGACGGACCTTTCACTTTGCAAACAACTTATGCTGAATATATAACAGCTATTGCAAATCCTTACAAGCTAGGTGATAATGTTGTAACTTTTTCAATCTATTATGGTAATTTTAAACTAGATAATCAGAACCAACCTATAGGTTTTGATGTAAAGTTAACTAATAGTTGTACACTATCAGGACCAGCAATTGATAACTGGGGAACAGATGATTCAGAGGTTCTTAATGCAATTGCTCTTCAACAAGGAACAGCTATTACACAATACATTCAGAATGATATTGTTGTAGGACCATAGATATAAATCAAAACCAACATGTTAAAAAAGATTTTTTACAACAGTTCTCTACCAAGAGCTGGCTCTACTCTTATTCAAAACATCCTTGCTCAAAATCCAGAGATATATTCTACACCTACATCAGGACTATTTGAACTGATGATGAATGCTAGAACATATTTCTCTAACGGATTAGAGTTTAAGGCACAGGACACTAATGTGATGGAGAATGGATTTAGAGGATATCTGAAGGGAGCAATATATGGCTTCTATAATAACATTACAGACAAACCGTATGTAATGGAGAAGTCTAGGGGTTGGGGAATGGAATACAAGTTTATTAATGAGTATGACCCCAACCCTAAGATAATATGTATGATTAGGGATGTGCGTGCAATATATGCATCCCTTGAGAAGAAGTATAGAGATAACCCTTTAGTAGATACAAACATTGCTAACTGGGGTAATCTTACAGGCACTACAACAGACAAAAGAGTGGTGACATGGTCTGCTAACCCACCTATAGGTCCTTCTATGGACAGACTCTACCAAATGTTGGTAGATGGTACACATCAGCATATTTTATTTATTAAGTTTGAGGACTTCTGTATCAATCCTGAATCACAACTCAGACGCATTTATGACTATCTAGAGCTTCCTTATTTTCAACACGACTTTAACAATGTAGATCAACTCACTCATGAGGATGATAAATGGTATGGTATCTTTGGAGACCACATCATAAGGGGAAAGGTACAGCCTGTAAAAGATAACTTTAAAGAAGTGCTTGGGCCAAATGCATGTAAGATAATTGAAGACAACTATCAATGGTTCTTTAACGATTTAGGATATAAACTATAAACTATGAACGTAGGATATAAAACCAACAAAGAGGTGGAACAAAAAGAAAAACTAACAGTGTTAGAAGACAGATCAAAGCAAAGTGATAAGTATGTTGTATGGCATATAGAAGGTGGACTAGGAAAGAACATAGCTGCTACATCTCTTATAGAGGATGTTAATAAACGCTATTCAGATAGAAAGCTGATAATGGTTGTTTCCTATCCAGAGATCTTTCTAAACAATCCACATATACATAGAGTGTATAAGGTGGGAATGACTTCTTACTTCTATGATGATTACATTAAGGGTAAGGACACTATTGTGTTCCGTCATGAACCTTATTTCCAGAGTGATCACATTATGAAAAAGAAACACCTTATTAATAACTGGTGTGATCTTTTAGATGTAAAATACACAGAACAGATCCCTAAGTTCTATCCCAATGCTGTACAGAAGAGTCTTGTAGGCTCTTTTACAAGGGAAAAACCCATCCTTCTTATACAGACAAATGGTGGTGGGTTGAATAACGCATTGAACTATCTATGGGCTAGGGACATGCCTTTCTATGTAGCAACTGCAATTGCTGAAAGATTTAAAGATACACATCACATTATGCAAATTACTAGACCAGGTACACATCTTATACCTGGAGCTGAGCACATTACACAACCTATGACTAACTTTGAACAGTTCTCAATAGTAGCTGCTTCACAGAAGAGGCTCTTTATTGATTCTTCTTTACAACATGCTGCTGCTGGTATGGGACTTCCATCCACTGTACTTTGGATAGGTACATCTCCTTCCAACTTTGGATATAGAATGCACAAGAACATTACAGCAAATGAACCAAAAGGAACAAACAAGATGATTGATTCCTATATATTTGACTATTCATTTGATGGTGTGTTCCATGAGTGTCCGTATAATGACTTGACAGAAATGTTTAATGTAGAAGAAATAATAAAATCCTTATGATAATAGTATTGTTTGGGCAGCCTGGTTGTGGTAAATCAACTCTTGCTAGTGAATTAGAAGCGTCTAGAGTGCTCTATGGAGCTGTTAATATAGATGGTGATGAGCTTAGAAAGTTATTTGTAAACACAGACTACAGCAAAGAAGGAAGACTTAAGAACTTAAATAGAGCTAGTGACATTGCTACATACCTAAACCATATGGGTGATGATGTTATTCTATCTCTTGTCTATCCTTATAAAGAAGCTAGAGATTATCTAAACAGTTTATGTAAGGATGTTTGCTGGGTGTATCTAACTTATGAAGGAGAAAGAGGAAGAGAGAACTTTCATGTAAAAGATTTTGATATACCAACAGAAGAACATATCTTGCACCTTGATACATCAAAGACATCAGCATTTGATTGTGTAACTGAAATAATTAAACATGCAAAACTATCTAGCAAAAGCAACAGTTCCTTCATCTTCTAACTCAAAGAAGTATTCAATGTTTATTGGTAGATGGCAACCTTGGCATGCTGGTCATAGGTGGCTTATTGATCAAGCATTAGAACAGGGTAAGAATGTATTGTTATGTATTAGGGAGGTGGAACCAGATGAGAAGAATCCTTGGACACCTCAACAAGTTTTATTAAATTTAGCAAATGAATTGGAAGAATTGGTTGAGCAAGGAAGACTTAGGATTACTACTATTCCTGATATTGAATCTATTAACATTGGTCGTGGTGTGGGTTATGATGTCATAGAACACATACCACCTCAAGACATACATGATATTTCTGCTACAAAGATTAGAGAAGAAATGAAAATTCAAGGTTTGTTATGATGGTAACAGCAAAAAGACACGTAGCTAAAACAATTAGTTACAGGATAATAAGTACGGTTATAGGTTTTACAATTATGTGGATAGCAACAGGCAGCATCAAAATTGGTGCTGCCTTTGGTATTGCTGAGCTTGTTTATAAACCTATTCAGTATTATATACACGAACGTGTTTGGTATAAATATATTAAGTTTGGTTTGAAACAAGAGGAGAAAGTGTTTTAAGCACGTCCTCTACAGTTATAGATTTGTGACATTCAAACTGTCTCTCTGTACCCTCGTGTTCTGGACACCAGTTCCAATTACCTTTATCAAACATGAACATCGGTTTGTTCCAACATCCATTACAAACATCTTTGTTGGTTATCCTGATGCAATCAAACTCATGACCTTCCTCTGTGAAGTTGCTAATCATTACAACAGGCTTTCCCATAGCCCAAGCTAACCAGCTTATTCCACTAGATAGTCCTATATAGAAGTCTGCATGATGTAAATGTTGCATTACATTCTCTAATGTTTTATCTGCAGGATAGATTGTTTCTTGCAATTCTTCTTGTCCTTGAGACAGTTCAATCACCTTATACCCTAGCTTCCTAAGTTCATACACAAGCTCTTGCCAGTAGTACCAATGTTTACACTGTGCTGTAGAGCGCATGGATATAGCTACATACTTATCTGCCACCTTAAATTCACCAGGAGTGAATGCTAATCTAGGCTTTATTTCTTCGTAAGGAAGATGTAAAATATTAGTTGCTGTCTGTTGCAATGGTATTAGAGATGGTTTTACAGGTTCCATATCTAGATTATTAAACCAACCTATTGTATACATAGCAACAATATTATCTACACTTACACCTCTTTCTACAAACTCTAGTTCTGGATAGGCATCTTTAAATAAGAAGTTCTTGAATGTAGACACTATAACTTCACAATTATATCTATTCTTAAACTCTAGACAATAAGGCATCCAGGCTATACTGTCTCCTAAGGAAGCAGAATCAAAGTTTATGAACACTCGTTTTTCTTTCATCCATTGTAGAAAGTTGATGTCTTCTAGCTTCTGATCACCATCCCATATCTCAACATGGTATTCTCTTAAATACTTTTTATTTAGTTTACACCACATTCCTGAATAGAGTGTAGCTTCATATATAACATTTCTGTCACCATTGAAGTTCTCTACAATCTTTACATCATAATACTTTGGTTCGGGAGTTTTTAGTAGTTCAAAATACAAACCATCCACTTGATATAACTTATATTCAAACATATTTTACAGTTTCTTTATAGGCTTTTACGTATAGTTCTTTTGTCTTATCACTGGTGTAATCCTCTTTCACCTTGAGCACATTGGTGTAATATCTCTCCAATATCTTACACACATTCAACCAGTCATGCTGATGTCTCTTCTCAAACATCTCATCTCTAAGTTTACCATAGATGTCTGATACATATTGAATACCTCTCACCACAGCAGCTACACTTATCTCTGGAAGAATATACATACCAGGGACACACTTACTTCCTTTGAATGTACCTACAACAGGTAAGCAACAGCTAGCTGCTTCTAGTAGTGTGAGGTTTGGATGTCCTGCTTCTAGATTAGATGGATGTAAGAATATAGTGTGCTCCTGAAACAATCTTTTAACAGTGAGATCATCAGGATTATTAGCAATGAGTGTAAGCTTTGGGTACTCCAGTAAATCTTTGTGAGCATCAAAGAACAACAGAATATTATCTGTTCCCACTACAGTGATAGGTAGGTCTAGTTCTTTAGCTGCTTCTATACCATATCTAAATCCTTTCCTATCATATGTAGAGTCACCAGCCACACCGTTGTTAGCCAACATCATTAGTCTATGTTCTGCAGGAGGATCTAGTGCTGGTTCAAAGAAGTCTGTATCAGCCCCGTGTGGTAGATAGAAGAGTTTATCTGTCTCATCAAAGTAATCTACTAAATGCTCAGCATGTGCAAAGGATATAACAGACCCTTTGATTGCTTCTAGGTTTTGATTATACACCCAACTTCCTTTACCATACCATTCTACATGGTGATCGTGTAGAGAGAATACGTAAGGAATATTATTATCTCTACAATGTAAAGCTAGATTAGCAACATGTACATGATGTAGCTTATCTCCACCCACCTGATCAATCCCAATTATTTCTACGGTGTGACCAAGGATTTCTAAGTTCTTCTTATACTCCCAGATGATTCTTTCTATTGCTCCCCAACCATTGGGTGGGATGGATATTAATCCTGTTGCTACTTGTCTAATTTCCATTTGGTTCTAAATTTAAGTTCGTCTTCTTCCATTTTCCTATCTCTTTGCT
>Ga0209704_1000149_pt1 | contig 12784 bp, 24 predicted proteins | sample PPLLaktember2015_FD_187258 | JGI IMG/M metagenome (GOLD analysis project Ga0209704, IMG submission 187258) | Freshwater sediment microbial communities from Prairie Pothole Lake near Jamestown, North Dakota, USA - PPLs Lake P7 Core (6) Depth... | ecosystem: Environmental > Aquatic > Freshwater >... | reverse complement strand
CTTTTAAAGATTCAAGTGTAGCCATTAAGTTACTAAAACGTGCTGGATATGTAGCTATATTTATTGAAGTTAAAACACCCATAGAATGAATTTAATTGTAAAATACCACACCGTTAAATTAATCATAAGCATTAAAGCATAGCCTACTATTTTTGATGATATAGTAATATCTTTTAACTTTTGTTTTGGAATTTTTGGCATTGCTAATATTCCAACGTACAAATATAATACTATTCTAATAATTTTTAACCACATATTTATTCTTTATTAATTGTTTTACATTATTCCTTTTAGCTTGATATTCTTTATCTAAGTTACCTATTGACTTTTGGTTTTGGTGAAGTCTATACTTAAATATAACCTCATCTATAAAACCTATTTCATAACCTTTACTTAATAACCTTAAATGATATTCATATTCCTCAGCGGTCCAAAGGTCAACATCAAATCTATTCTCTTTAATTACGTGTGACTTATACCAACAAGTGCCACCGTGAATATAATTATGTTTAACTAAATCCCTTAACGTTGGATATTTTAATAATGGTTTATAAATAGTATTCGTTTCTTTGTCAAATCTAATAGCCTTACCGTGAATAAAATCATAATCACCAATACCATTAACCACGTGTTCAATAGTTTTAGGACAAAGTAAATCATCTTCTGCAAAGTAGCCAACAACATCACCAGTCGCATATTCAAAACCTTTATTGATATTCTTTGAAACACCATCTTTAGACTTACAAAGTATCAACTCTATATTCTTATACGTTTGATTCTTTACACTATCAATAGCGTGCTTTAAATAGCCCCTATCTTTGTTAAATGGAATGATTACCGTTACTTTCATTTTATAAATAATTACCTGAATACTTACCATCACTACCAATGGCATATAATAAACCATCAATTAAGTGGTCTAAGTCTGACTTTTTAGGTTTACCCGTTTTATCATCCCAAACGTAGTATCGTAATTCGTTGACTAAATTACTACTATTTTTTAAAACATTGAAGTTTTTTGTATTTAATTTTTGTATAGCGAACTTTTTAATATCTTGTTTGGAATCACAAGCAACTGCATTTATATTCGCTCTCCTTAGTTCCTCAATGGACTTCGGCTCAGCACTATCGCAATACATTAACGCACCTTTGTAACCTCGTTCAATCATTAACCTTGCTGCATCTTGATTGGTCAAACTTGTTTCATAAACTAATTCTTCAAGTATGTACTCACCATTGTATTGATAAACATTAACCGCTGCAAATTTAGAAGTAGCAAATCCAAAATCTATACCACCAAATAATAAACGGGCTTCTTTTGGTAACGTGTCAATGATTGACCAATTCTCAAATACAACTCCATCAATAGAACCTACTAAACCTAAACCATATACCCTCCATTTATTAGCCCAGTACTTTGATTTTATATTACTATCTTCAAATAGTTTGTCAAAAGCTAAATCAGGATTATTAAAACCTCTAATTCTATAATCTAAAATAGATTTACGTTCACTTTCAGGAAGGTACTCATTATCTTCAAACGTTAATCTTAAAAAGTTATTCTCATTTATATAATCATCACCCCAAAATATATTATCAGGGTTGTAATCTATTATAGTTAATTTAGCCCTTGATATAAATTGAACTGCTTGTTCTATACTTAACTTATCCGCTTCATTTATGTAAAGTATATCCCTTCTAAATCCCTTACCAACATCGGAAGTATCAGCGCCTAGAAAATCAATATAACTATCATTAGGGTATTCGTGTTTGCTTTCTGAACGATTGAAGTCTGTTTGCTCTGCTATTATTCCCCAATCTTTATTAATCTTAATGTAGTCACGCATTACCGTTCTTTTCATTTTACTGAGTTCAGACGATAGTATAGTAGCTTCTATTGTTTCAGATATTAAAGATTGAATTATTAATTCAAGTATTGAAATAGTCTTACCAGCTCCCTGACCTCCACAAATAATAAATACATCTTCATTTGGATTAGATTGTATTAAATTAAGGATTTTAAAGTAAGCCTTTGAGTAAAGGTATTTATTTTCTATTTGCAATGTTTGGAACTTGAGGAATGTTTATTTGTCCTTTGTGTTCTGTTTCTTTTTTATCAACTAAGCCGTTAAGTCTTTGAGTAATGGATGGGTTAAAGAATCCCAATAGACCGCCAGTGATTTGATTTTCTTTTATTTCTTCTTTTACGTGTGAACAGATAGTGGTAAAGTCATTGTAGAGCCCATCTCTATTTAAAAAATACTCCGTAATATCTCCATAATTTTCCCTACAATATCTTTTAAAACCCTCTAAAGTCATAGGTACTTTTTGAGGTTCTTCTACTCTATCCCCATCTTTGCCAACATACTGAACTTTTACCCATTCTTTAGATTGTTCTTTTAGATTATCTTTGTACTTATCAAAGGCAATCTTTAACTCATCGGGTGTTTTAAATATTCTAGTTGGGTGCATAATCTTTAGCGTAATTAGTTAATTCTATTTTAGATCCCCATTGTGTTTTAACTGGTGTTGTACTACTTCTTAAATCTATTTGTTCAGCAATATACCAACGATAAGCATAATAAACTTTATAGCAAGTAAACCAATGCTTTTTACCATTAACATAAAACATCCAAGTACGTTTCATTACATCAATACACTAGCAGCCAAATACAATAAATAGATAGCAACTCCAAATGATATTAATCCTAATACTACATTTGATTGTTTAGGTTGTTCTGGTGTTGTCATTATAATTCGTTTATTTGTTTAATAAATTCAGTTTTAGAAGTCGCTTTGATGTAAGGGAACATTGACTTCAATTCTTTAAAAGTGAATCTTGAATAATCTTCAATATCTGCAATCATTACTTGTTCATTCACTTCATCAATAGGGTGTATTTTAAAGTAGTTTTGGCATAATACTAATGTAGCTGCACACATTCTACCACACCCTTTGCCAGCAGGTTTGCCAGTCATTTCAAAAAACATCACTTCTAAGATATGTATTTCATCTTTTGTAAACACATCGCCTACTGTTTCTTTTAAAAGTTTAGGTACAAGCGGTGTAACTATCTCTAATGTTTCTTTTGATAGTTTATTTTGAATTTTTGCCATAGTAGTAAGATATTATAAAGTTTAGTATAAATAACATAGGGGATAACGTAATAATAGATATAATCGTTCCAATCCAAAATGAAGTACAGAATCCACAGTCAATAGGTTTAATGTTAATATGTAACGGTTTCTTTAACCATTTCTTGATGTACAAACCATATTGTAGTACTTCATATAGTAGTATCGTTATCGCTATTGATATTACTTGCAATTCTAATATATTCAAGTCCAATTTCATTTTTTGATGTTTCGATTATTTTATGTAAAATTATTCTACTTATATTTGTTTGCCTAGAAATTTCAGTAATGTTAGGACAAATTAAGTACAATTCAATTACATCGGCAAATATAGTACTATTATTTTTAATTAAGAAATTATCTAATGCTTTTTTATAAATTGATGGGTTATAGCTTTCAGTATCTTGAATATCGATTAGGTCAATCGTAGTTGTGTGAGGTGTCTTTTTACGTTTGGTATCTAAAAATATATTCTTTGCGGTGGTGTAAAAGATTTTGTAATAGTCATCGTTAATAGGGTATCGGTTGTTTAGTCGAATGAATGTATCCTGCATTAAGTCCTGAGCATTGAAACGGTCAATACCTTTGCAAATAGATAGTAGTTTCTTTACATCCATTTGACAAAGGTATTAAAAATATTAATTAGTTGTTGTAGCGGTTGGATAAATTTTGCCAGTAGTCCCATTGTTCTGGAGATGATAACCAATGAAAGGAATAAATAATCATATCTTCAAAAGTATATTCTTTATCCATATCTAATTCCCAACCATCCGCTTTATTCCTATTCTTCCACCACTGAATACACTCATCATCACTCATCAACTTCAACCACTCGTTAGGTGTTTTGAGAGTTGTTGAGGTTATTGGTTCGGGTGCATTACAGGTTTCATCGTTTTCAAACAACTGCTCACTTGATTCAATACTATTATACATCATTGATAAAGCGTGACTCATTTCGTTTAGCTTATTTTCTAATTCATCAAGTCTATTTTTAATCTTACCCTTAGTCATCTTATTTTCGTGTAAGGATATAAGGTATGATAATTCTTTGTGTAACCTACCATCGGTTGTTGGTAGTAGGTATTTTGTAGCTTTTAGTTTCATAGTAGATTAGTTTTAATTATATCACCACTCAACAACTCTTTGAAGCGGTGTAGGATAGTTTGTATTAGGTTTTTCATCTCTGCTTTCTTGTTTCAATCCTTTCAATCGGTTGTATTACACTCCACGCCTTGCTATCAAACTTGCTAATCAACAAATGCCTAATCATTATATTTTCCTCAACTGTAATGTTTAAGTCATTACCGTCACACCAAACCATTGCAGATTCTATTCTTGGGTTAAGTGAGTAGTCGTAACGAAAGCTAATCATTTGTTTATTGATATGAATCACGCAACAATCGTACACACCTTGTTTAACAAGGACTTTCTCTAACTGACCATTGTCGATAATGGTTTCAGCTATTTTAATTGGGTTTAGTATCATAGTGAGTTCAATGTGTTACGGTAATTATTCATTTCTTCGTGTTGTGATTCCTCACGTTTAGCTTGACGTTCATAAATCTTTTCAAATGTACGTTCAAAGGCTTTTAGTTGGTCTGTATCCATCCCTTCCAAACAAGCCTCTAAATATTCAATTTGTGAGCAGTTAACTACTTGACAAAGGTAATCAATGTCAATAGTGTTATTCTCTCTTCTAGTCGCTAATTCATTAGTCAAATCCTCGTTTGAGATTAATGCTAATATTTGTTGTTTTAATTCCATATTGTTTATTTTTTTATTTGATTCAAAAGTAGGTTTAAAATAAATACCGCTTACATAGTTTTACACAAACGGTATTATAACTTTATGAATGGTTTACCTTATGTTCATACTCTAAAAGTCTTTCACGTGCTTTTTTAACGTCTTTTATCAATCCTTTGTGTAATTCATCATTCACAAAATTATCATTCTTTTGGCGCACCTCATTTAACACTATCGATTCTTTTAAATGCGCTGGTATCGAATGGTAGGTATCGGGGTGCATCATACAATTATAATATTCTTCGCCATCTCTAAGATGAATAAAGAAATCTTTAGTACTCATTCCCATTATTTAATCGAGTTTAAATATTTATCTTCTTGTTCTGGAGTGAATGAATATGACTTTTTAAGCAAGTCTAATGAAGTTTTAAGTGGAATATGAATGTCAGCTACCGTTTTAGTAAATGATAGCGTTGTAGGTGCTTTTGTTGGTTGTGATGCCAAATGACCATCATCGTCAACTGCTTGTAAACTTAACAAAGATTGTAAAGTGTAACGTCTGAAGTAAGTAATGGCTGAACCTAATTTTTGAGGGTCTGTTATTTGTGGTAGGTCTATATCACTTTGGATTGATTCGCCACTTTCAACATCAAAAATCATTGTAATAACTTTGCCACCTTGCAAGGGTTGTAATAGCAATAAACCTTTTTCAAGTAGTATTGATTCAACCGCTTCAATCAATGAGTTCAAATTAGCATAACTATTTTTAAAATGTGGATTAGTAGCATTTTTTGCTACCTTACCAATTTCTAATTTAGCTTGATGTAACTTTGTGTAAATTGTTGTTTTCATATTCGTTTAATTTTCAGCTAAGTTCGTGTTTATTACTTTTGGTTGTTTTGGGTTTTATTTAAGCGGTAAATATCAAATATAAAAGGCTTGACCTTATTCCACTCACTAATCTTCCGACTTCCATCATTACCAACTACCAAAACAAATTTAGTATCGTTGTGGATAGGGAAGCCGTTTAATGAATGGACTGTATAGTTTATAGATTTATAAGTGAACTTCATTAGTTGTTCTCTACAAATTCATTATACCAATCCATAAAGCCATCAAACGTTTTTACAATAACATACACCGCCCCTACATTATTCATATCTTGTTCATATTTCTTTTGATCTGAACTTTGTCTATCTTTTTTCCATTTAATCTCAATAGATACTGGTATTGCAAACTTATGATTAGGTAGCTTAATCTTTGCAGATATATCACTTGTACCGTTACGACCGCTACCCTTTATAAATTTACCATGAGTTGTGAACTTACCATTAACTCCATCGATTGTTTTGCCAGCTATGAATCTGCCTGTGTTACTGATACGTTCTGCAAAATGCCCTGAGTAGTTAAGAAAGTCAACTACGCATCTAGTGAGTGCATTTGTAGTATTATCCGAGTGCTTATAATCGTGGTGATAGTGTTCAGGGAATGATGGGTATTTCAATCGCTGAGTAGCTTTAAATAACTCGTTAAGTATTGCTTTGTTTTCTTTTGTCATTAGTTTTGAAATTTATCTTTATTACAAAATATTTGAACTTGTAAAGGTGTGTCGAATATCGCTATGCTAATATGCTTGTTGTAGCGTTTTGATACAATGTACTTATTCGCTCGTATCGTTACGAAGTGACCACAACATACATACGTTTCAGTTATGGCAAAGGGTTGTCTAATTAGTGGGTTCATTTAGTTTTTGTTTTAATTATGATGTCCAATATTTAAAGTTAGATAATGTATTTACTGGCTTTACCCATTTAGGTGTGTACCATTCAATTCTGCACCTTTGTGAAGTCTGCTCAAACTCAAATTCACGTTTTCTAATTTCATTAGAAGTTCGTAATATTGTTTGTTCAACTCTTTCAATTTCGGTAAATATTGATTGGCTTCCTTTGATTTCTCTATTATCCTTTGATGCCTTATTTTTAAGTTCTCTGCATATTCCAATAAGTTTTTTAACCTCATTGAATTTAATGATTCCACTTGTTGGTGTATCAAAAGTTTTTCTTTCAAATTCAAGTATGTCGCTTCTGATTGAACGTATTTCTGCTTCAAGGTGTTCACGTTTTCTATCAATATCTGATAATACTTCTCTCTTGATTTGTTCCTTTCGGTAATACAAGTTGTTCTGTAATCTACTAATTGTTGATTTATATTCGATTCTTGTCCTAATAAGTTTTTCAAGTTCTGAGTTTCCGTATAAATTAAACTCGCTAAAGATTTGATTTCCATTTGTGTCTATAAATAATTCAAAGGTTAATATTTGATTTTCGTTTAAGTAATTTTGTTTTACTTGCTTAGTTTTTGATGATCGTATTACTTCAATAACGCAAGGTGTTCCACATAATAATTCTGCTTTTAAATCATATCTAAATGACTTATCAATAAATTCAATCTTAATATTTTTAATAAATATCTTATAATTCATAAATTTAAAGTATTCATCTTTTACAATTTTCATTTTAAAATTAAAGTGTGCTGGGCTTTCATTTATATTTGTAGGTGAAAATACATTTCCATTATGAATCAATGTAGCACCTACTTTAAAAGAAAAGTGCTTAATGTTTATATTTCCATCTTTTAAAGTCATTTCGCACGTTAAATTTTGGTCATAATAAAACTTCATTCCCATTACATTTTTAAAAGCATCGTTAACGTGAACTGGTTTCCCTTTATCTGTAAAAGCGTAGTTATGTTTCATAGTTAAAATATATCTTCATTATTATTATTAACTACCTCAGAGTTTTCATTGGTTTTAAATATCCAATATCTATTACCGTTTGAATTACCATCTTCAATAATAAGTTTATTTAATTCACAATACTTTAAAATCCATTTATTAAATATTCTATTATTTAAAAATTTAAGGTCTGAGTATTCACCATAAAACGCTTCATATAAATCCTTTTTATTTATTCGTGTATTATGTTTAATATTACCCTCGTTTGTCCATTCGTAAAACTCTTGACAAGTAGAATTTATAAACTTTCTTAGATTTAAGTTTTTCAATTCACATTTAACCAATCCATTCTCTAAATAATATTGAATACAATTAATCATAAATTGGTCAAACCTTGACCATTCTTCATCGTTCCAATCTTCAAATAACATACATCCAAATTCATCAAGTGGAGTGTGATGTACTCCAAAGTGTGAAGATAATTCAACTTCAAACATTCTTCTTTGAAACGACCCTCCCTCAGATTTAATAGTATAGTTTGTAGATATTGCAATTTTTGGACTGTCTTTTACTGGCAATTTTATTGCATCCTTACCTTTATATTCAATAGTCAATCCCTCAGTTATCAAACTAAATAACCTCTCAAAATCAAAATTCTTTTTAACATCATCAAAAGCTAATACTTGGCAATCTGTACTTACTGTTTGATAAGGGAATGATTTATTAAAGTCAAAGGTTTTGCCATCAATAGTAGATACCTTTTTCATATGATTAATAGAACTAATCAATATACCTTTTCCACTGCCACCGTTTGGGTTATCGCTTACCGTTTCATCATTTAGAATTATAGCTTTATTATTAGCACTTGTTTTGTGTGAGTGCAATAAATAACCTATTACTGATTTCATTGTGTTATAGCGTTCCACTTCTTGACCAGATATTAACCATACGAATGTTCTAAACATACTTTCGTGGTGATCTGCACGTTCGAAATTTCTATTTATAACTTGATTTTCCCATACATAACCTGATAATTCCTCGTATTGAAATACCTCAACAAAATCATAAAAAACTTTAATTGCACAATTTTTGTAATAAATCATAGCATAGTCAGGATGGTCTTTTTCAATTTGAACATCCGCAGTATCTAACATTGATAAGTAAGGCAGTGTAAATAGTTTTGACTTTTCGGCAACCGTATCAAATACTCCAATTTCATTACGTTCAATCAATTCTTTCATTACATTATCCTTAATTTGAAATTCAGATATATTATTAATAAAGTTATCTCTTTTGGTAATTAAAATAAATGTTTTAGTATTTTCAACTGGGTAGTATTTAAAATACTGTAATGATTCTAAATATAACTTAAATCTATAAGGTAGTATTTCGGTTTCACCTTTTTTATTAACCTTATAAAAACTAAGTAAATTCATATTTTCCCTTACATTATCAATCTCTTTTTGAATACTGATAGGGTCAAATTTTTTAAATAATTCTTTTAATTCATTATCATTTTTACCACTTAAAATAAAGTTGTGAAGTTTACTTTTTTCTTTTTCATCTTCAAAACTTTTACTTCCAAATAATGATTCATGTTTGTATGCAGAATTAATTATTAAGTTAATTTCATCAATAGTAAAATCGGGTTGTTCGTAATGTTGTAAGTAGGTTTGACAAGTAATTTTATCTACTCCAAAAGCGTTAAAATCTCTTGATAACTTATACAATGAATTGTTACGTTCATTTTGTTTATAGACTGATTTAAAAGAAGCCATTAAACGATTAGCAATAGCATCTTGTTCTAACATTGGAATATTAGTAACTTTACCTAAATTAAAATCGGGTTCAATAAATATTAAATCTTCATAGTTAACTTTAAAATTAACCGCATCTAAATTAATATAGATTTCAGGATCGTATGATTCAAAACAAGCCCTTGCAATATCTTTACCACTGGTGTCAGCATTAGGGAATATTCTATAAAGTTGCTCGTAAACTTTTTTATACTGAGTATCGTCATCAACAATAGGAATTTTAACCAATGCTTTTACTCCATCACCCGATGGACTTATCCACGTAGATAAAATAAAATCATTCTTCGCTAATTCTTTTTTGTATTTTTCAGGGTCTTCTAACTTATCAAAATCTAAAGTTAAAAGTCCACTCGCTTTTTTTAGATACTTATTTCCACGCTTTACAAATTCACCTCCAAAGCATACAACTGGTAAATTTGATTTAATGGTTTTTCTTTTTTCTTTATCTACTTCAAATCTTAATAAAGTGACAATGTCTTTTGATTTACCATTTCTAATACGATCTAAATAGTAAGATACATCTTTTGTTGTTGTAGGGCTTGTATCTTTAATACCCTTAAAAAAAGTTACTTTCATAATAAAAAATAAAACGCCCCCTGAATAGTAGTCGGTCAAAACATACCATTAGAGGGCGTTCCTAAAATTGTTAATATTGTTTTGACCTCTGCAAATATACAAATTAATTTGATACGAGATACAATAGTACAAAAATATTTTTATTTGTACTGATTTGTACTGTAATTTGTACTTTATAAATTATTGATATTTAAACACTTAAAAGCAATAGTACAAAAAGTACAAACTTTTTCTAATTTTTTAAAACTTGTAAATTTTATTTTTAAAAAAAAATCAAAATAAATAAAAAATGTGTGATGTGTCTTTTTAAAAATGCAATAGAGTTAGTGTTTTTTTTGTACTTTTGTACTTTCATTACTTAAAGATTTGATTTCTATACTTTTATACAGTACAAATAATAGTACAAAGTACACTTATAAACAAAAAAAAACCCACCTCAACTGAATGAAGTGGGTAATGGTTATTGATGTGGTTATCCATTAAGTCCAAAGCGTTAACCCTTGTTGTTCAATTTTATTTTTTGCAAAGCCATATTCTTTGATGTCTTTTTTGATTTGCTTTTCTTCTTCAACCCATTTATTGGCCTTCGTATAGAACTCTTTTTTAATCTCGAATCCAAATGCTTTACGGTTCAATCTTTCGGCCGCTATTAAAGTACTACCACTTCCAGCGCAAGGGTCAATAACTACATCACCTTCATCTGTAAATATTTCAATCAAAGTTTTTAAAAGTTCAACTGGTTTTTGTGTTGGGTGTATCTTTTCGCTCTCATTGTCACGTGGCCAATCCATACAATTGAAAATCATTTTACCTTTGTTTCTAAATTTCGGTAAACGGTCACGATAGAAAATCAAAGCATATTCACAATTACCAACTACTTTCATATTAGCCTTTAAAACTTGCGCACTAAAGTTTTTACGAAATACTAAGTTAATATAATTGTTTAGGCCATACTTCTTGGCCAAATCGATTAAATACATTTGTTGGTCAAAAGCACAAAACACAATCATACAAGGCGCATCTCCTTTGGTGCGTGTTTCACCTTCTACTTTTGTAGGTTTCTTTTCGGCCTTTAACATTGTAGAACAAAAGTGCATAAATTCTGCTGGCCTAAAATCTTCATCTGTTTCAAAGAATGATTTACCCGCTAATTCTGATTCACCTTTTGAATTATCACCGTCTTTATACCAACTCGGATTAGAAGCGTATGCGTTGTTTCCTAAGTTATAAGGAATATCCGCTATAATTAGTTGAGCCTTTGGAATAGCGTATGTTTTAAAGTTTTGGAAGTGGTCTCTGTATATCATAGTTTTAATTTTATAAGTACAAAAATACCGTTTACATAAACGTCTTTACGATAATTTACATAAACGGTAATATGTTTGTTTGAGTGGTTATTTACTAAAAGGGTAAATCATTTGGATCTTCACTTGTTTTAGTTTTAGCTTTAGCAGTCGGTTGCGCTGGTGTTCCCAATCCATCACCGCTTATTTTCCACGCTTGTAAGCTAACATAATACTTACCGTTATACTCATTGCCACGTACATTGAATCCAACTGTAACAGGTTGCCCTATACCGTATGAATCAAGTAGCTTACATTTGTCTTTTACAAATTCTAATTTGATGTCTTGAGGATAATCTCCTTCCGTTGTGATAACGAATTCTCTTTTTTGAAATCCTGAATCATAAACTTGTGCATCTGTGATTACTTTGATCGTTCCTTTTAATTCTAATGTTTCCATTTTTGTTTATTTATTTGTTTTTGTTAATTTACTTTTTTTACTTGGCTTAAAATAGCCTCAATTCTATTGACCAAATCATTCACATCACTATAAATTAATTGGTTTTCTATTTTATTACAAGCGTGCAATACGGTTGCGTGGTGTCTGTTTAAATGACGTCCAATAACTTCTATTTGTTTTTTGGTATGTTTGTGTGCAATATAGAAAAAAAGGTGTCTGGCGGTCATTATATTATTTTTTCTAGTATTACTTCTTAATTGATACGCTTTCAATTCAGTAACGTGGCAAATAACTTCTAAAATATTATCTAATGTTTTGCCTTTAATATTAATATCCAGTTGAAGTATATCCATTGGTACGTCTAATTTGTGCATCTGTTGGACTATCGTAGGCAGTCCTATGTAAGTGTGTGGATTCATTTTATAAGTTTTTCTATTTCGGTTTTTACTTGTTTCCAGTAAGCTATATCACTTGCATAATCTAGCGAACCGTATTCATTATTCAACACCTCATCAACCGCAATTAAAGCGCATTGTTTAGCTGAATTATGAATCATTGTATTTTTAATAATGCAAGGATTACCATCGCCACAACCTAATGTTGTAATTTGTAATTCCTTATATTTCTCTACAAGTTCTATTGCTTTTTCTTTTGGATTCATTGTGTTTTTGTTTTTTTAAATTCCTTAACCATTTGTTTAATTTCATCAGCCCATTCAACTCTAACTCTAAAAGCTATTGTAGTGGTTTGGTAGTCGGCTTTCTTACGACCAGAGAAAGGGCGCTTGCCCCCTCTCGTTTGTTTTGGTATCATATTATTTAGCTTTATTTTTTAAAAACTCTTCTGCTTTAAACACCCCTACTTCTGTTAAGTTTAATGCGGCTTCTAATGACAAATTTTTGTTAGTAAAATGTTTTACTACGTTTTTTCTTAATGTTCCAGCTATAATCATTTGTGAAGCTAATTCAGTTAATGGAGCTAAAAATATTCCTAATTCTTCTTTTGTCATTGTGTTAATTGCTATTGTCATTTTGTTT
>Ga0209704_1000146_pt1 | contig 12862 bp, 11 predicted proteins | sample PPLLaktember2015_FD_187258 | JGI IMG/M metagenome (GOLD analysis project Ga0209704, IMG submission 187258) | Freshwater sediment microbial communities from Prairie Pothole Lake near Jamestown, North Dakota, USA - PPLs Lake P7 Core (6) Depth... | ecosystem: Environmental > Aquatic > Freshwater >... | reverse complement strand
AGTCCCTAAGTCCCTAAAGTCCCTTAAGTCTCTAAAGTCCCTTAAGTCCCTAAAGTCTCTAAAGTCTTGCAACAATTACCCTAATTCCAGCCTAATTCCTGGGCATCACCACAAAAGGTGCCTTGTTCAGGTAATCGAGGCTCATTCTGCAACTTTCGAAGGGCTCAAAGTTGTATCTTTCCACTTCCACAATCCCGTATTTCATGCCCGATTCTTCCAGATGCGGCCAGATGGCGGCAAAATCAACCTTGCCGTTGTTCCCGATTTCCGTTTCATCCTTGATGTGCCATAGATAAAATCTTCCGGGGTAGTTCTTGAAATAATCAACCGGGTTTTTCCCACCGACTACACACCAGTATAGGTCAATCTGAAACATCACTTTGGAGGGTTCGGTGTTCTGCAGCATGAAATCATACACCGTTATGCTGTCCAGAATGGTCGAGAATTCCTTGTCGTGGTTATGATATCCGAAAAGGATTCCCTTTGCTTTGCACTTTTCTCCCACAGCGTTAAAATAATCGCAATACTTCTTTAGCCCTTCAATACTTTGATATCCAACGCTTCCCATAAAGGGCTGTACAATCCACTTAAAACCCGCGGCAGCATGGGCATCCACGCACTGGTCCCACCAGGCCATGGTTTCCTCATAGTTTGCAGAATCAGGAACATCCCTGCCGGTATGGGCGCCAAGCAGTTTCAAACCATTCTTTTCACAAAGATTCCTGAATTCCACAGGATCCATCCCATACATCTTACCGTCGCGATATCCGGCTGTTTCCACAAAAGTATATCCCATTTTGGCCACTTTTTCCAATGTGCCGGGCACATCTTTAAATATGGAATCGCGCAGGGAATACAACTGCAAGCCGATCTCCTTGCGAGGAGCGCTCTTTTCGCATGAAACATAAGTAGTCAGCAGGAAAAACAACAATCCCGCCCATAATAAATCTTTCAGTAAATTTAGCCTTTTCATTATTGTATTGGTTCTAATTATGATTTCGTTGAAAATCTCAATCAAAAATAAAAATTACATCGTATACGCAAACAAAGAAACCCTGTTTTTTTATGAAAGAAACCCAATTCCCTTAAAGACCCCCCATTTTTTGTATTTTTGGGCCTTCAATCAGGGTACATGCAACCGATTAAAGATTTAAAACCTGTATTAGCTGCCTTATTCTCCATGTTGTTCTGGAGCTTTTCGTTTGTGTGGGTGAAAATTGCCTATCAGGCTTATCAACCGCTCACGGTGGTACTTATGCGGCTCTGCCTGTCGGTTGTTTTGATCGTGTTGTTTGCCTTTGTCATCAGGAGGTTACAGATTCCCTCCCGGAAGGATCTGGGAATTTTTATCCTCCTCGCTTTCTTTGAGCCTTTCCTCTACTTTATGGGAGAAAGTTTCGGCCTTTTATATGTTTCCTCCACGGTTGCTGCTGTCATTGTTGCCACCATCCCCCTTTTTGCACCCATTCTTGCCTGGTACTTCTTCAGGGAAAAACTAACCCTGATGAATTATGCCGGTTTATTCATCTCTTTTCTCGGGGTGAGCATTGTGGTAATGAACCGCGACTTTAGTTTTTCCGCCTCCCCCAAAGGTGTTCTGCTGGAATTCTGTGCAGTCATTGCCGCCGTCGCTTACTCCACCGTATTGAGGAAACTGGCTTTCAGGTACAATACCTTTTCCATCATCGCTTTTCAGAACCTGATCGGCATTCTGTTTTTTCTTCCCTTCTGGCTATTCTTCGAATCTGCGGAATTTTTCAGCACACCTTTTCATCCCGAAGCTTTCCGTGCCATCCTTCTGCTCTCCTTTTTCGCCAGTACCCTCGCTTTTATACTCTTCACCTACAGCATCAGGCACCTGGGAATCAACCGGTCCAACACCTTCATCAACCTGATTCCTGTTTTTGTGGCCATCATTGCCTGGTTCGTCCTGGGCGACCAACTCACTCTCCAAAAGATGACCGGCATTTCAGTCGTTATTACCGGTTTGTTTCTTTCCCAGATAAAAAAAAGAGGTAAACGACTCTCCACTGAAAGGGCAGAAGGCAATGGTTGAAATAAATCGGTATCTTTGACGTTCTTGATTAAAATGCCTTTTTGATGCAGATTAAATTATATCTGACCTTCTTTTTCTTGATGGGTGCTTTATCCCTGTCGGCCCAAATTGGGGGTGAATCAACCTATCAGTTCCTGAATATGACCAATTCAGCCAGGATAGCAGCATTGGGAGGAATACAGGTGGCCGTTAACGATTCTGCCGACCTTAACCTGGCTTTTTACAATCCCGCCCTGCTGAAGGAATCGTGTACCAATCAACTCCTGCTGAATTATGTCAACTACCTCACTGACATTAATGTCGGGTATGTGTCTTATGGTTTTACGCTCGGAAAATTCGGCACCATGGCCACGGGGATGCATTACATCAATTACGGGAAATTCATTGCAGCCGATGAAAACGGGGTGAAATCAGAAACGGGTTTCAGCGCCGGGGAATATGCTCTGAACATCATCTGGTCGAAGCGTTTCGGCAGGTGGCAGGTGGGCGCTAACCTGAAGCCTGTTCTTTCCGGTTTCGAAAGCTACAGTTCGTTCGGAATTGCCGCTGACCTTGGCGCTTCCCTGCTGTCGAGAAACAAAAGGAGTTCCTTTGGTCTGGTAGCCCGAAACATCGGAACCCAGATCACCCCCTATTATGAGGGAGGAAAGAGAGAATCTATTCCCTTTGAGCTTCTGGCCGGTTTTTCACACAAACTGGCCCATGCTCCTCTGGCTCTCTCAGTAACTGCCCAACAGTTAAATCACTGGAATCTTGCCAGGCCGGATAAGGAGTCTTCGGAGGATGAATTTGCTACAGAACCTGCAGAGAGTTTTGGAAAACAATTTATGCGGCATATCCTGCTCGGTGCAGAAATCCTTCCTTCCCCCAATTTCACACTCAGATTGGGGTATAATTATCACCTCCGCCAGGAACTCAAGCTGGATGAGAAGTTGTCGACAGTGGGATTTTCTCTTGGATTTGGATTGAAAATCAAACGATTCCGGCTTGATTATTCTACCACCAGGTTTCACGTGGCAGGATCTTCCAACCTGATATCCCTCGCGTTCAATTTAAACCGGAATATTTTCTGACCCTTCCCTCTGAGTACATTCAGCCAAAGAGAATACTTACCCATGTCCAATCATCCGCTGATCATTGCCATTGATGGTTTCTCCTCCTGCGGGAAGAGCACGCTGGCCAGGATGCTCGCCCGCATCCTCGGGTACGTGTACATCGACAGCGGCGCCATGTACCGTGCAGTCACACTTTATGCCCTGCGTAAACGCTGGCTCACCGGGGGGCTGCCCGACAAGGAGGCCATACTGAAAGGATTGGACGGAATTTCCCTATCCTTTGGCTATGACCGGGACCGTGAACGGAACATCACCTATATGAACGGCGAAAATGTGGAAGAGGAGATACGCCGGCCTGAGGTCTCTTCACATGTCAGTCCGGTCAGCGCCATCCGGGAAGTCAGGGAAGCCATGGTGCTCATCCAGCGAAAACTGGGCGCAGCAGGAGGAATTGTCATGGACGGCAGGGACATCGGAACGGTGGTTTTCCCAAATGCCGATCTGAAAATATTCATGACGGCCGATCCGGAAATCAGGGCTCAACGGCGTTACCTGGAGCTCTCCCTGAAAGGGGTGCCGGTAACGATGGACGAAATAAGGGAAAACATAGCTCAACGGGATCATATGGATCAGAACAGAGAAACCAGCCCGTTGAAAAGGGCATCAGATGCCATTATTCTGGATAACAGTTCGTTAACAGAACAGGAGCAATTGGAATGGGTGCTCGACAGGGTGAAATCGATCCAAAAAAAGAATGAAAATTGAAATAGACAGGAAATCGGGATTTTGTTTCGGCGTAACCAATGCCATTGAGAAAGCGGAAGCAGCACTTTCCGAAACGAACCAGCTCTTTTGTCTGGGCGATATCGTCCATAACGATGCTGAAATCGGAAGACTGAAGCAAGCAGGATTGGTAACCATTACCAGGGAACAATTTCATACCCTTCAAAACTGCCGTGTTTTGATCCGTGCCCATGGGGAACCCCCGGAAACTTATGAATACGCACGAAAAAACAACATTTCACTCATCGATGCCACCTGCCCGGTGGTTTTGAAACTCCAGGCCAGGGTACGAACCGCATTCAACGACCTAAGCAAGGGGCAGCTGGTGATATTCGGGAAAACGGGGCATGCCGAAACCATTGGAATAAATGGCCAGATCGGCTATAAGGCCATCATCATTCAGGGAAAGGAGGATCTGAACAAAATAGATTTCGAAAAGCCCCTGAAGCTTTTTTCTCAGACTACCATGCCTATTGATGATTTCCGGGAACTGGCCGGTTTGATCAGGGATAAATCGGCAAACCTGGAAAAGACAGGGATTCACGATACCATCTGCCGGCAGGTAGCCAACCGGGGGCCACACCTCGAGGAGTTTTCCCTTCGGTTTGATGTGATCATTTTTGTTTCCGGGAGAAAAAGTTCCAATGGCGCCGCCCTGTTCAAAATCTGCAAAGAGGCCAATCCCTGCAGTTTTTTCGTGGAAGGGCCGGAAAACCTGGAAGCAGATTGGTTCAAAGGCATCCGGTCGGCAGGAATCTGCGGCGCCACCTCCACCCCCAGGTGGCTGATGGAAGACACGGCCAGGGAAATAGAAAGGCTTCTCCACATAACCGCCTGAAGCTTATTTTTGATAACTTTGCGAAGCGTCAGCAAAACGCTTCCCATGTCTGGATCATTTGCAGAAGTTATTCTACCCATACCCGTCAGGGAAAGGTTCACTTACCGGATCCCGGAAGGGGCAGACCGGGAGGTGGTTCCCTTTATGAGGGTGATCGTACCCCTGGGAAAGCATAAACAATCTTTGGCCCTGGTTACAGCCATTCATTCTGCACCCCCTTCCCTCCTGAATGTGAAGGAGATCCTGTCTCTCCCGGATGAGCAACCGGTCATACATCCCATAAATTTTGAACTTTGGAAGTGGATTTCCAGGTATTACCTCTGCCCTGAAGGCGATGTCATGAAGGCAGCAATCCCGGCAGCGCTTCAACCGGAGAAATCCCACCCCAAAATGCAGTCGATGGTTTATCTTCACCCGGAAGTAAATACAGCGGAAAAATGGGATGAAATGCTGGCCAAACTGAACCGTGCAACCAAACAAAAAGAACTCCTGCTGCAGTTTGCCGGAAGTTTTAACCCATTTTATCCTGGTCTTCAGGATGGAATTGCCAAAAACAGGTTGCTTAAGGAGGGGGGATTTGGTTTACCACTTCTTCAGCAGCTTGTTGACAAAAAAATTCTGCTGGTCTGCAAGGTTCCGGCATCAGTGGATTTGATAAAAGAGGAAAATGAACCCTTTGACTTTACCCTGACCAACCCCCAGCAGGTTGCCTTTGACCAGATCAATCAGCTATTCCGGGAAAACAAAGCGGTTTTATTCCAGGGCATCAACGGCAGCGGAAAAACACTCGTCTATCTGCGGTGCATACAGGAGTTGCCGGAAACGGGCAAACAAATCCTTATTCTGGTTCCTGAAACAGTACATGTCCCGCACTTCCGGAATTTATTGGTCCGGTTAGTCGGGAAGCAGCTGAAAGTGTATCATTCGGGAATGAATGAAACAGAAAAAGCAGAAACATGGAACAGCGTTTTCCGGTTTAATGAAAGTAAATCATCTGAAAACCAAATTATTCTGGGCACGAGGTCGGCGATTTTCCTCCCCTTTTCAAAGCTGGGTCTGATCATTGCGGATGATGAGCACGATGGATCTTACAAACAGGCCGATCCATCCCCCAGATATCACGCCCGCGATATGGCCGTATTGCTGGGAACTCAGCACCACTGCCCGGTGCTGATGGGTTCTGCCACCCCTGCTTTTGACTCGCTCCACAATGCGGCAACCGGGAAATATGGATTGGTTCTCCTGGGAGAGAGGTACGGAGGGAACCAACTGCCGGAAATTATCGTTGCTGACCTTGCCAGGGCCCGCAAGAGAAGGGAGATGCATGCCATCCTTACCCCGGAACTCTACGCCTCTGTGAAAGAAGCGCTCAGGGCAGGGGAACAGACCATACTCATCCAGAACCGGAGAGGTTATGCCTCCTTCCTGCAATGCGCAGGTTGTGGTCACACCCCGGTTTGCCCCGACTGCAATGTGAACCTGACCAGTCACCTCAGCCAGGGCCGGCTGGTTTGTCACTACTGCGGGTACAAAACCATTCTTCCTGAAGTATGTCCGGCATGCGGATCGGATGGATTGAAAAGCCGGGGACTTGGAACAGAAAAGGTTGAAACCGAAATTGCCGCATTGTTTCCAAATGCCGGCATTTCCCGCCTCGATGGTGATACAGCCCCTACCCGCCTGTCACGTTCCCGGATCATCAGGAAGATGGAGAATAAGGAGACGGATATCCTGGTTGGTACTCAAATGGCTGCCAAAGGACTGAATGCAGTAGACATTCGACTGGCAGGTATTCTGACTGCCGACACCATCCTCAGCATACCAGATTTCAGGTCGTTGGAAAAAGCCTATCAGTTGTTCCAGCAAATCATCGGTCGGCTCATCCGTGAAGATGAACCAGGGAAGATCATTATTCAGACCACACATCCTGAACTTCCTTTTTACCAATTCCTCGGAAATCAGGATTATACGGGTTTCTTTCAGGATCATTCAGCCGAAAGAAAAATTTTCAGGTATCCCCCCTGGTTCAGGCTGATCAGGATAACCCTGAAGCACAGAAACAACGGACAGGTGGAAAACGCTTCCGCAACGATGGCCAGTGAGCTGCGCAACCTTCCCTTTATCCATGTGCTGGGCCCGGAAGCACCATTTTCAGGAAAGCAAAAAGGATGGTACGTCAGGGAAATCTGGATCAAATCACCGCGAAAAACACAAACACTCTCCCTCCAGGAAATCATCCCGGAAACAACAGCCCGGATAAAAAAAATCCCGGGAAACAGTTCCCTCAATGTTACCATTGATGTGGATCCGGGTTAGAAAACAACAGCTACGATTAACATTCCAGTCGTTCATTTCAGCATAAAATCTTACAATACTTATGGTATCTGACTGACTTTCTTAACGTTAAACTCAGATTCAAACCTGCATTCCTTTATGCTGCCGGAATTATGGTGAAAATCAGTATTTCAGGCTATGATTTTTTATACATTTGCAACTTTAATTTTTAATGGTGATTCCGAAAGAGATAAAACTGCTTTTTGACCAATTCAGGGAAATTACCGCATTGGTAATTGGAGATGCTATGGTTGACAGTTACTTATGGGGAAAAGTCGAAAGGGTTTCACCTGAGGCGCCTATTCCCATTGTATCGGTGACCAAGAAGGAGAGCAGGCTGGGCGGCGCTGCCAATGTTTCCCTGAACCTTCAGTCGCTGGGCGCTACACCGCTTCTTTTTTCGGTCATCGGGGATGATGACAAGGGAAAGCGTTTCCGAAAAATGATGGCAAAAAGCAAGCTTTCAGCGGAGGGCATTTTTGTTGACCCGATGAGGATCACCACCGTAAAGAGCAGGATCATCAGTAATGGGCAGCACATTGCCCGCGTGGATGAAGAATCAACCGATTACATCAGTCAGGAACTGGAAGGCCGTATTTTTGAAGCCATCCGCAGGACCATAGAAGGCAGGAAGATTGATGTGGTGATTTTTGTCGATTACGATAAGGGGATGATCACATCAGGCCTTTTTGAAAAGGTGCATGAACTGGTAAGACAAAAGGGAATAGTCATTGCCGTAGATCCTAAAAAAAGGAACTTCTCCTTATATCAGGAGGTGGATCTCTTCAAACCCAATTTCAAGGAATTCGTGGAAGGAACGGGTCGCACCATACTGAAAGGGGATCTGGAACAGTTGAAGTCAGCTGCTGAACGTTATAAAAAGGAGAAATCCTTCAGGTACATATTCATCACCCTTTCAGAACTGGGTGTTTTCCTCAGCAACAGTCTGAGTCAGACTTATTATCCCGCAGAAATCCGATATATTGCCGACGTTTCCGGGGCCGGAGATACCGTTCTGGCTGTTGCAGCGCTCTGCCTGGCCACCGCTGCACCGCCCAGGCTGATGGCTATGCTTTCCAATATGGCCGGGGGACTGGTTTGTGAACAGGTGGGGGTCGTCCCGGTCAACCTTGATCAGCTCATGAGGGAAGCAGGAAAGGCCAACATGAAATATTAACCATTTTCCCTTTTGAATTCGGGTCTCCGCAACAGACCTGCCTCCTGAAATCATTTTAATATTAACTTTGTCGTCCATTTATTATAAAATTATATGGGAAAAATAATTGCTCTGGCCAATCAGAAAGGCGGGGTCGCAAAGACCACTACCACCATCAACCTTGCGGCAAGCCTTGCTATTTTGGAACAAAAAGTGCTGGTCATCGATGCTGATCCGCAGGCCAACGCGACTTCAGGACTTGGATTTGAGCCCAAGTCGATCAAAACCAGCATCTACGAAAGCATCATCGATGAAATAGATGTCAGAAAGATCATTCTGAATACCGAGATTGCCAACCTGGATCTGATCCCTTCACACATCGACCTGGTGGGTGCAGAAATTGAAATGCTGAACCTCCCCAACCGTGAAAAAGTGTTGAAACATACCATCGAGGGGTTAAAAAATGATTACGATTTTATCCTGATCGATTGCTCCCCATCCCTGGGTTTGATTACCATCAATGCACTGACCGCTGCCGATTCGGTGATCATTCCTGTTCAGGGAGAATATTTCGCCCTTGAAGGATTGGGAAAACTGCTCAATACCATAAAAATCATTCAGAACAGGCTCAATCCTGACCTCGAAATTGAAGGCTTTTTGCTGACGATGTATGATTCAAGGCTGAACTATTCCAACCAGGTGTATGAAGAGGTCAAAAGGCATTTTCAGGATATGGTATTTGAAACTGTTATTCAGCGGAATGTCAAGCTGAGCGAAGCCAGCAGTTATGGTAAACCGGTTGTGCTTTATGATGCCAGTTCCAAAGGGGCCATCAACCATATGAACCTGGCCAGGGAAATCCTTCAGCGAAACGATCTGACCAAATTACGTCAGGAAGAAAAACAAAACAAACATTAAGCGCTTCAAAATAATGAAAAAAAGTGCATTAGGCCGTGGGCTCGGTGCGTTGATCGATGACGCCGATTTCATGAAAGAACAAATTTCCGGTATTGCGGAAGTGGAATTAAGCAAAATTGAGGCAAATCCTTACCAGCCAAGAACCACTTTTGATGAAGAAAAGCTGGAAGAACTGGCTGCTTCCATCCGTGAGATCGGTTTGATACAGCCCATCACCGTTAGGAAAACCGATGGTGACAGGTTTCAGATCATCACCGGAGAACGCCGGTTCAGGGCTGCCCAACTGGCTGGTATGCACAGAATTCCGGCTTTCATCCGGGAGGCAGAAAATGATGCCATGCTGGAAATGGCGCTGGTCGAAAACATTCAACGGGAAGACCTAAACCCCATTGAAATATCGCTCAGTTATCAGCGGCTGATTGATGAGTGCAACCTTACTCAGGAAACCCTCAGCACCCGCGTTGGTAAAAAAAGGTCTACTGTGGCCAATTACCTCCGGTTGTTGAAACTTCCCGCAGAGATACAAAAAGGGCTCAGGGAAAAACAGATTTCGGTAGGTCATGCCAAAGCCCTTATCAACCTGGAAGAGGAAGAAACTCAAATCATGCTCTTCCGGCAAATTCTCCGTTATGATTTTTCTGTCCGTAAAATTGAGGAAATCGTCAGGGAATTCGGTGAACAGCAAAAAGATAAAAAGGAATCAGTAAGCAGGGCGGGTTTACCCGATCACCTGAAGTCGATACATGAACAACTCAAAGGGTTTTTCTCTGTTCCGGTGAAAATTTCAGCCGATGAAGAAGGAAAAGGAAAGATCACCATTCTCTTTCGCTCGGAAAATGAGCTCCGCGAAATTGTTAAAAGTATTGAAAATCAGAAATACCAGGCTTAGGGTACTCATTTGTTAACCATTAATCCGTTATATTAGCGAAAAAAAAGAAGGTGATCGAAAGAAAGCAAAGGAATACCATTCTCCTCAGCATAAGTTTTTTTATGCTGATGACCTTAACTGCCTTCTCCGCGGAAATTCCCGGCGACACCATCCGCTCCATCCGGAATGATGCAGAACTCGTCTCCGATTCAGTTTCAGGGAAAATTATCCAACTTCCACAGCCCGGATTAAAACCGGAACATTCCCCCCGGAAAGCAGCCCTTTATTCTGCTGTACTTCCCGGACTGGGACAGGTCTACAACCGCAAATGGTGGAAAATCCCCATCGTGTACGGAGGATTTGCCACCCTCGGGTATTTCATCAAATGGAACAACGATGAATATAAAACCGCTAAAACAGCTTATAAAGACCTTACGGACAGTGACCCTGAAACGGTTTCCTACCTTAAGCTAAAACAGATCAGTTATTACAAACTGGACAGTCCTGCCGATGTGGCCAATTTGGAGAAGGGGCTGACCCAGAGTCAGGATTATTACCGCCGAAACCGTGATCTGCTGGTTATCCTGACCTTTGCTTTCTATGGACTGAATATCATCGATGCCAGTGTGGATGGCCATTTCTTCAATTTCGACATCAGCGATGACCTGACCATGAAGGTCAAACCTACCTTTGTCAACCAAAAGAACCAAAGCTTTCTATGTTTAAATTGCTCATTTAATTTCTGAAACTGAATGAAAGAGAAATTCAGATCAATAGGGATAAAAAAGTGGATTCAGGTGATGTGCCTGATGATGGCGGCTGCCTTCTTCCCTGCTGTTCTTTACGGGATGGAAGATGACCGGGCATTCGAATGCCGGGAACAAACGCCTGATACCTCCGCTGTTGTTGACCCCATGCTTCAACCGGATGAAGCTGGCAGCGCATTCTTCAGGGAAAAACTTGACAGCATGGCCAACAGTTGGTATATCCGCAATTTTTTCCTGAAAGATGATACCAACCTGAACCTCAATGTACAGAGGAAGGTGACCCTGCCTGACTCTATGATCATTAGCAGGCTTCAAAAGACAGAGTCGGTCGTCAGGCTTTCGTACAACGCGGTTGTCAAAGACTTCATTGAAACCATAATAAACCGCCGACCTGTCATCACCGAGATTATACTGGGTTTATCCGCCTTTTATTTCCCTCTTTTTGAAGAGGTTTTCGACCGGATGGAACTCCCTCATGAACTGAAACACCTGGCCATCATTGAGTCAGCCCTCAATCCGAGAGCCGTTTCACGGGTAGGCGCCGTAGGGTTGTGGCAGTTTATGTATGGAACGGCCAGGGGACAGAACCTGGAGATAAGTTCACTGGTCGATGAAAGAAGGGATGTGCTGAAATCAACCGAAGCTGCTGCCCGCTACCTTAAAAAATTGTATGATGTTTACCAGGACTGGCACCTGGTCATTGCTGCCTATAACTGCGGGCCGGGGAATGTGAACAAAGCCATTGACAGGGCTGGCGGAAAAACCGATTACTGGAAAATTTACTATGCCCTTCCGCGTGAAACCCGTGAGTTCGTACCTGCCTATATCGCCACCACCTACATCATGAATTATTACCGGGAGCATCAGCTTACCCCCCGGTTCCCGAAGATTGCCCTGCATACCGACACAATAATGATCAACAAATCCCTTGATTTAAAGCAGGTAGCACGGGTTATGGACCTGGAGCTTGAATCTCTGAGGGAACTCAATCCCATGTACCGGCGCGACATTATTCCCGGAACAGCTGAAAAAGCCTATCCCTTGCGCTTACCGGTGGAACATACCTCTTTGTTTATCGCCCGGTCAGATTCCATTTTCACCCGGAGCAAGGAAAACCTGTCTGCAGAAAAAACAGTAAACCAACCGGTTACCTCTGCTGACAATTACGACATCGGAGATATTAAAGGAAAAACGAAAATCTCCTATACCGTCAAATCCGGTGACAATCCCGGATACATTGCCGATTGGTTTGATGTATCTGTTGCAGAACTGAGGTTATGGAACCGTATTCACCGGAATATGATCAGAGCGGGCCAGAAACTGGTTGTTTTTGTTCCCGATGAAAAGGTGGAATATTATAAAAAGATCAACAACCTCTCATTCACTGCCAAACAAGAATTGTCGGGCAGAACCACTACCACATCAAATTCTGCGACAACCGCCGTTCCGGTAAGTAACACCGCATTAGCCAGTGTGGACAATAATTACGTGTACCATACCGTTCAGCGGGGAGACAATTTCTGGACGATTGCCAAACAGTATCCGGGTGTTACGAATACCGACATCATGCAACTCAACAACATCACCGATGAAAGCAGTCTCCGTGCAGGGCAGAAGTTGAAGATCAAACCGAAGAACCAATGACAATCTTAAGTCTTGAATCTTGAATCTTGAATGATGGCAGATTATTCAAGATTCAAGATTCAAGATTTAAGATTATTTTAAAAGCTCCTTTAGCAATCCCGGTATCTGCGAAGGTTCCTTGGCTACAGGCACCCCTGCTTCGGTAAAAGCCCTGATTTTCTCTTCAGCAGTTCCGGTACCGCTGGAAATAATGGCGCCCGCATGTCCCATTCTTTTCCCGGGAGGGGCTGTTTGACCGGCAATAAAGGCCACCACAGGCTTGGTCATATTCTCTTTAATGAAACGGGCGGCCTGTTCTTCAGCATCACCACCGATCTCCCCGATCAGCACTACCCCTTTTGTGTCGGGATCTTGTTCAAACAGTGCCAGCAATTCCTGGTAATAAAGCCCGGCCACCGGGTCGCCACCGATTCCGATGCAGGTGGTTTGGCCCATATCATGCT
>Ga0209704_1000142_pt1 | contig 12965 bp, 20 predicted proteins | sample PPLLaktember2015_FD_187258 | JGI IMG/M metagenome (GOLD analysis project Ga0209704, IMG submission 187258) | Freshwater sediment microbial communities from Prairie Pothole Lake near Jamestown, North Dakota, USA - PPLs Lake P7 Core (6) Depth... | ecosystem: Environmental > Aquatic > Freshwater >... | reverse complement strand
ATTAAGAATGAGCAACACAGGGAAGATTCAAAAGTATGGGGAAACATTACCGGACACCATAAAGAAAATAACAGAGGAAATTCAATCAATGAAGATGCTACCAACTCCACAATCAAGGGACTGGAAGGGGGCACAGGGGAGAGCATACAAGGGGGAGGCATACGATTTGCCAAGCAAGATAATGATGGAAATGCTACCGACTCCAATGGCTTCGGATTGCGGGGACAAAGTGACAGGATTGGAAACTCAAGATTCACTAACAAAAAGAGCAAGGGAAATAACTGGAAAAACTTCCCAACTGTCTCCCCAATTTGTGATGGAAATGATGGGATTTCCGACAGATTGGACTCTATTACCTTTCCTAAATGGAGAAACGAATCAATCAAAGCAGGAGGAAACGCAATAGTTCCACAAGTAGTGTATCAGATATTTAAAGCAATAGATCAATACAATCAATTAAACAAACAATTAACATTATGAGCAAGATTTACGGCGGAAACGCAAAGATTATTCAAACCAAGTTTGGCGAAATGACAAAGATTAGCCAAAGCAGAACTGACCTTGAAAAGTTATTGGCATACCTAAACGCCAAAGATACCGAATGGGTTAATCTAGTAATGAAGGAAAAGCAAGAGAAGGTTGAAGGCAAGGCAACTCATTACTTGGAGGTAGACGATTGGAAGCCTGTACAGGTAGCAAATAAGCCGACAGAGAAGCGAATTGTTGAAAATGACCCATTACCATTCTAAATGAAAAAGAACGATTTGTACGCAATCTTTGCAGCGCTAGTAGGTATTACCCTACTGGCTTTGCTAAAGATTTCTAGCCTACTGCTTTTTATTGTGCTGCTGGCTTTGTGGACATTGGCTTGGTCTTGGATTTATGAGCTTTGCAAATGATTCAGTTTAAAATAAACGAAAAGCCTTTAAGCGTGAATTTAGCTTGGCAAGGCAAACGATTTAAAACGCCAGCATACAAAGATTACGAGAAAGCAATGCTCTTGCGTATGCCAGCATCAAAAGTAGACACAAGCCAAATGCTTAGGGTTGAGTTTTTCTTTGGCTTTAGCAACTCAGCAAGTGACCTCGACAACCCAGTCAAGTTGTTGATGGATATTGCTCAGAAAAAATACGGCTTTGACGACAAAAATGTTTTTGAGTTAAACGTTCGCAAGTGCTTGGTAAAAAAAGGAGAAGAGTTTATACAAATGAGCATATACAAGCTATTACCTTTTTAAACAAAAATCTAGGTTTTAACTTGGAATCAAATCGCAATCTTATATTTGCGTAAAGATTTACACAATGAGCATTTACGAAGGGTTACTAATTAAGAAAGCAAGGAAGCAAGCTGGCTATAACCAGCTGGATTTGTGCAAGAAAATTGGATTGAGTCATGCACCAATTAACCACGTCGAGAATGGCTTGGAATCAATAAGCCTTTTTAACTTGCGAAAGATTTGTGACGAGATTGGTTTGGAGGTAGTAATTAAAAGAAAAGATGGCTAAAGGTTACCCGATTTCAAAGCCTGACTATTCTTTGGAAATTCGTTACAGATTAAGAGACGGACAATGGTCCCCTTGGTCAAATAAAGGAAAAGGAAAGTTTGAAAGTATGGATATAGTACAAAGACAGATCAGAACGCTAGCAGCATCTTACCAAGGAAGAGAGAAAGAAGTTAGATTTGAATGGAACGGAAAGCTTTGCAATTTTAGTGGAGAGCCTACTGGTCAGACAATATTATTAATGTAGTTATTTTGGGTTTTTGTTAATCGAAAAAGGCTTGGGTTTTGCTCAAGCTTTTTTTTATAACTTTGACTTGGATAAACAAATTTTTGCAAGATGAACAACGGACATGGAGGAGCAAGACCAGGAGGAGGCAGAAAGCCAAAAGCAGATGAGATTAAAATCATTGAGCAGATGGATGCTATTGCCGTACCTGAACAAGCTTGGAAAGCGCTTTGGGACAAATGTCAAGATGGAGATATTCAAGCAATCAAATGCTGGCTAAATTACCGCTTTGGTATGCCTAAGCAGACTGTTGATGTTACAACTCAAGGAGAAAAGGTAACACCTCCAATTGAATGGCTTAAAAGCAAATAATGGATTCAATTAAGCTATTAGACAAATACCAGCCTTTATTTTATGAAGAGCCACAAAATCGGTATTTCCTAATTACTGGAGGAAGAGGAAGCGGTAAGTCTTGGACCCTTTCGCTATTCCTTTTAAACCTAACTTACGAAGAGGGCCACGTAATACTTTTTACTAGATGGACTCTAACCTCTGCGTTTATTTCGATTATTCCTGAATTCATCGACAAAATTGATTTGATGAATAAAGCGGAGGACTTTGAAATAACGCAGTCGGAAATCATTAACAAAGCGACAGGCTCAAAGATTCTATTCCGAGGTATTAAGACTAGCCAAGGGACCGCAACGGCTAATCTCAAATCAATTGCTGGAGTTACAACGTTTATTCTTGATGAATCCGAGGAGTTAATGGATGAGGATGTATTTGACCGAATTGACCTTTCTATTCGTGCCGTAAACAAGCCAAACAGAGTTATTTTGGTAATGAATCCTAGTTACAAATCTCATTGGATTTATAACAGATTTGTAAAGCATCCAAGAGAAGACACAAGCTACATTCATACCACATACCTAGACAACGAAAAAAACTTGTCTCCTTCTTTTGTCGCTCAAGCTGAAAGAACTAGAACAGAGAACCTACACCGGTACAATCATTTATTCCTTGGTCATTGGCTAGAAGATGCTGAGGGAATGTTATGGAATAGGCAAATAATTGAACGTCTAAGAATGGCGAATCCGCCACAATTAGAACGCATTGTTGTTTCTGTTGATCCAGCAGCATCTGCTAATTTAGATTCAGATGAAACCGGAATTATTGTTTGTGCTAAAGATTCAAATGGAAACGGTTACGTTTTGGAAGACCTTAGCGGTAAATACTCCCCTAGCCAATGGGCATCAGTTGCAGTTAAAGCATTTGAACGATGGAACGCCGATTGCATAGTTGCAGAGAAAAACATGGGAGGAGATATGGTTGAAAGCGTTTTGAGGTCGCAAAACACGACCGCAAGAATAAAACTCGTAAATGCAACTAAGGGTAAATACGTTAGAGCTGAGCCTATCTATTCACTTTATGAGCAAAATAAAATTTATCACATTGGTCAATTTCCAATCCTTGAAAATCAAATGATTACATTTGATCCTGATAAAGGCAAGTCACCTGACCGAGTAGATGCGCTTGTTTGGGGATTTACCGAATTACTTTTGGGTTCAAAATTTACCTTTTCAATATGAGCAAAGAAACAATTGCAGCGATTATTCTAATGTTTATCACATACGTGCTGATTGCATTTATAACTTTAGATTTTAATCCGCTTACATGGCATTGGGTAGCAAGAGCTTCCATGCTTGTAATTTGGTTTTATGGAACTACATTTTTAGAAAAAAATAAATAGGTATATTTGTTAAAACGAATATGCTATGCTATTAAAGGCTCTTCAGAATTACATCACGCCACAAGTCATGCCAACCAAGACTTATCCCGATGTAAATCTGCTAAATCAAATCCTCTACGGCCAATTTACGGCTTCGACTCTTGTTGTTTGGTATGACTCAAACCAGCAAACTTTTATTGACCAAGGTTACAAGGGAAACGCTTTAGTTTATTCAATTATTCGAAAAATAGCAGAGAAGGGCAAGCAATGCCCTACTTATGTTTATAAAGAAACTGAAGCGACTAAGAAATACAGAGGAGGAAAGTATAGCGCCAAAGAACTTAACAGAATCCAAAGCTTATATTTTAGAAAAAAGGAATTAGAAGACGTTAACTATTCTGACCCAGTAAACCAGCTAATCAAAAACCCTAATCCAATGCAAACTTGGTCTGAGTTTCTTGATTCCATGCTAACCTGGTACAATACTAGCGGAGAAATATTTGTTTATGGCTTTTCTCCAGCTGAAGGACCAAATAAGGGCAAGATTAAGGAGATGTACGTAATGCCGTCAAACTATGTGGAAATTGTAGCTGGTAATTTGTTTGAGCCTGTGAGAGGCTACAAATTGATTATTGGCGACCAAAACATTGAGATACCAGCAGACCAAGTATTGCACATCAAAACCACAAACCTTACTTGGGATTTGAACGGCGCACAACTTAGAGGTATGCCTCCCCTATTGGCTGGTTTAAAGACCTTGCAAGCAAACAACGAAGCGACCGAAGCAAAGCAAAAGACTTTCCAAAACGGAGGAGCAAAAGGTATTATCTCTCCTAACATTACAAACCCTGAGTTTTGGCCATCGCCTGATCAAAGGGCAAAAATGGATGAAAGAATTGACGAACGTATTAATGGCAATAAAAACATTAATAAAATCGTTGCCTCTTCTATTCCTTTGCGTTACGATGCAATCGGATTGTCTCCAGTTGCAATGGATATCATTAATTCTCAAAACATGGACTTGCAAACCCTTTGCGGTCTTTGGGGAGTTAATCCAGTATTATTTACTTCTAACGCTACTTATGCCAACTTAGAAGGCGCCCAAAAGGCTTTGGTTACTGACGTAATTATGCCGCAGCTTCAAATGATTGAGGAGAAGTTTACTCAATGGCTTGGCAAGTCTTATGGCATGGATTACGTTATCGACTTTGATATTTCTAGCTTTAGCGAATTGCAACCCGATGTAAAGGTAATTCTTGACACCTATGGCAAGTCACCTTACTTTACTGGTAACGAGGTTAGAAGCCTACTAAACTGGCACGCAAGCGAAGACCCAGCAATGGATGTGCATTGGATTCCTAGCAACGTAATTCCAAGTGAGGAAGCTTTAGGAAATGCTGCAACGGACTTTGTAGATTTTCCATCATAAGAAATGAAGAAAATAAATTATTCTAAGGTTAGAAGGTCATCGCAAGCGGACCTAAAGAAATATGAGCGCCTTGGAGTTAAAATATTTACAGAAGCACTAAAGTTACAAGCAAAGCCTGTTGTTCCTTTGTTGCCAATGCAAGAGGCGTACATTAAGTTTTATCAGACTGTCTTTGTAGATTCTGCAACAAAAGAGTTTAACAGAATAAGACAAGACAACTTAGAAAAAGCATTTATTCCCGACAATTTCTTTTTAAATACTTGGAAAGAGTGGATTAAGGATTGGGTTTTACAAAACCTTGGTCAACTTATTTTAGATGTAACCAACACAACTCAAAAAAAAGTAAATGAAATTATTGCTCAAGGTATCGAGGATGGATTAAACCCTTTTCAAATCGAAAGGCTTTTACTTGAGATAATTCCAGATGTTAAACGTGCAAGAGCAATTGCTAGAACTGAATCAACTAGAGCCTATAATGAAGGCAAAAAAAAATCATCTAATGATTGGGCAAATCAAACTGGAACTCAACTTTGGAAGATTTGGATTCATGGAGGAACAAGAGAACCTAGACTTCAGCACATATTAGCACAAGACAAACCAATAAGAGCAGATCAATTTTTTGTATTTACCACTAAAGGAGTTGAGGTTTTGATGGATAAACCTGGAGATCAAAACGGAGGAGCCGCACAGACTATTAATTGTAGTTGCGTTGTTGTTTATGTTTCAGAAGCTTATGCACGAAGAAACTTTCCTCAAAGCTTTGTGATTTAATGACCTTTTGTTTCCTAATTTTTTTTCTTTGTATATTTGTTTAAACGAATAAGCAATGCTAGATAAAGCCGAGCAATCATATTCCGATTATCCTCAGTCAGTTAGAAATAACGCTAGAAGGGTTTTGAAATATGTTGAGGAGAATGGTTGGGGGCCTTGCGGTACGCCAGTAGGCAAACAACGAGCCAACCAGCTTGCAAATGGCGAGCCTGTTTCGGTTGATACGATTAAAAGAATGTATTCGTATTTGAGCCGTCACGAGGTTGACTTACAAGCCTCCACATCTTATTCAGATGGTTGCGGATTGCTTATGTATGACGCTTGGGGTGGTAAGGCTGCTTTAGGATGGAGCAGAAATAAATTGAGAGAATTAGGTGAGATAAAAGAAGATAAAGATATGGGTTTCGTAAAAAAAGGATTAAACCAAGGCTTTACAGATAGCGACATGAAACAAGGTATTGTTTCCGGTTACTTTGCCGTTTTTGGCAACAAAGACCTTGATGGTGACGTTATCGAAGCTGGTGCGTTTACTAAGACAGTAATGGAACGTGGGCCACAAGGAAAGCAGCTTATAAAGTATTTACTAGATCACGATAAAAACAAGGTTGTCGCAAAAATCACTAATCTTTACGAAGACAATAAAGGATTACGTTACGAGGCAAAGATTGGCTCTCATGCTGCTGGACAAGACTTTCAGAAGATGATTGAGAGCGAACTAATTAACCAGCATTCATTTGGATTTAGAACTATTAAAGAACAGTTCGACCAGGATGCTAAAGCAAACCTAATTAAAGAGGTAATGATGTATGAGGGTTCTGCCGTTCAATTCTTGGGTGCTAATCCTGAGACCACATTTATTGACCTAAAAAGCGAGTCGGATGCATTCGAATATCTTAGCAGACTTGAGAAGTTTGTAAAGACATCTGACGCAACAGATGAAACCCTTGAAAAACTAGAAAATCAACTTAAATCACTTTTGGAGTTTCTAAAGCCAGCAGATGCTACTTTGGAAATTAAGAAAGCCGAGGAGGTCGAAATAATAACAATTAACGAACTTAAAAAACAATTTGAATCATGGAAAATCTAACAATCGACGCCGTAAAGGCAGTCATTGCAGAAGCTGGTGAGGCTCTAAAGGCTAAAGCAGCAAATGCAGAAGTAAAAGCTAACGAGGCTTTCGAAAAGGCTGAAAGCCTATTAAAGTCTTTTAATGGTGTAGTAACCAAAGAAGAGGCAGCAGAAATGCAAAAGCAACTTGATAAGTTGGACATTGCAATGCAAAAGAATGCAGTAGACAAAGAAGTAAGCGCTGAAGATTTCAAAACCGCTTTTATGAAGGCTTACGCTCCTGTTAAAGCTGAAATCGAGCGTCTAAAGTCTGAGCCTAACGCTCGTCTAAAGGCTCCTTTGGTATTCGAAATCAACGAGAAAGCAGTTGGAACTATTACTCTAGCTTCTACAATCGCTAACGAAGCGTCTTCAGGACAAGTTACAATCTCTGAGTTTACAGGTGTTGTTTCTCCTATCCGTCAGCGTTTGTTGGTTTACCTTGCTAACGCAAGCGTAGGAGCAATCGGAACTCAGTATGCAGTATGGGTAGAAGAGTACGACCAGGAGGGAACTCCAGTAATGATTGGCGAAGGTGTTGAGAAAACCCAACTTGATGTTCAATACAAAGAGCAGAGAGCTAAGGTTGAAAAGATTGGTGTTCACATGAAGGTTTCTATGGAAATGTTGGAAGATGCCGCTTACTTGGCTTCTTACATCCAATCCAATGGAGTTAAGCGTGTTGAGACTGTAATCGAAAACCAATTGTTTACTGGTAACGGAACATCTCCTCAGCTTGCTGGATTGCTTTCTAAGTCTACTACCTTTACTGGTGGTTCTATGGCTGGTGGTGTTGAGTCTGCTACTAACTGGGATGTTATTCACGGAATCATCGCTCAAGTAAGAGCTGCAAACGGAACTGCTACTGGCGTATTCGTTGAGACTGGACAATATCACTTGATGCTTTCTGAGAAGGATGCAGAAAAGCAATATATCTTGCCAGCTGGCGTTACTTTCAACGCTCAAGGTGGAATTACTGCTTGGGGAGTAAACATTATCCCAACTAATGCTTTGACTGGAACTGCTGCTAACTTCGTAGGTGGTGATCTTTCAACAATCAACGTTCGTTTGAGAAGCGGTTTGCAGGTAGCTATTGGAGAGTCTGGCGATGACTTCATCGACAACTTGAAGACTGTAAGAATTGAGCAGCGTTTGGTGCAGTTTATCTCTGCTAACGATACTCCAGTATTGGTTAAAGGAACTTTTGCAGCTGCAAAGGCTATCCTTGAAACTACTTAATAGTGTTTTGTGTTTGTGTTTAGTGTAAAAGGGCGGGAATTTTCCCGCCTTTTTTTGTTTAAAACCTTATAAATCACTTACTTTAAAAATAAATTATAGGATATGGCAGAATTTACAATGTGTAAGCCTCAAGTATGTAAGATTAAAAATACTTGCCAGCGCTACCTTTCAAAGGCTAGCGAGAAACAAATTTACTTTATCAAGGAGCCGTGCAATCAAGATGGAACCGAATGCGAAATGTTCTTTAAGAAAAATTGTAAGCCTTGTGGCGAAATATAATTACGACAATTTATGAGCGATATTAAATTATCCATTTTGATTCCTTCAGTATCTGAAAGAAGAAATACTTTTTTGCCTAAATCTTTAGAAATGCTCTATGGTCAACTAGAAGCTTTGGATGCTGATAAACAAAAACAAATTGAGATTATTTATTTAATCGACAATAAAACCATTATGCTAGGGGATAAGAGAAATCTTATGATAAGCATGGCAAGCGGAAAATACATTTCTTTTGTTGATTGTGATGATCGTATTGAGCCTGATTACATTTTAACTATTTTAGATGCAATTGATTCAGATGCAGATTCAATTGTATTTGAGGTTTCTGTTTCCCTAAATGGGAACAATCCTAAAATCTGTTACTATTCTAAAGATTTTCCTAACGACTACAATACAGAGGAAGCATATTATAGATTGCCAAATCACATCCCAGTAATTAAAAAAGAAGTTTCTACAAAGGTTTCTTTTCCAAGTTTACCTAGAGCTGAGGATGCTGCTTATGCAAAGATTTTAAAACCTCATTTAAAGTCAGAGTTTAAAATTAATAAAGTTCTTTACCATTACGATTATAGCGATTTAACAACCGTTGCTCAAGAGTATATTCCCAACATAAGAAATAAACGGAAAGGTAATATGAATCCAATAGTAGACGTAGTGTTTATTTCAAACGCTACAAAAATGGGGTCAAGAATGACTCAGCAAGCGATTGATAGTTGCATACAAGCAGCAAATGGACTGGAAGTCAATTGTATTGTTGTAGAAGAAAAAACTAATTTGTTTTATAAAAATGCAGCGACATACAATCCTCATTTAAAATTTAACTATAACAAATTTTTAAATTTTGGTGCAATTAAAGGTAATGCTCCTTGGGTCATGTTTTGTAACAATGACTTGATATTTAAAAATGGCTGGTTGCATGGTTTGTTAGCTGCTGACTATCCTATTGTTAGTCCTATTGCAATGGCTGACTTTAGACAAAAGGATGTCACAGAAAATGAAAAAGGATGGGAATGCGGAAGAAACTTATCAGGTTGGGCATTTATGATGAAAAGGTCATTGTACAAAGAAATTGGTGGCCTTGATGAGGATTTTGATTTTTGGTTTGCTGACAATTCATTAATTGAGCAGTTAAAGAAAATTGATATGCCTCCAATGTTGGTTCCTTCGGCTAAAGTAAATCATTTGGGTAGCCAAACATTAAAGCAAAGAAACATTAATGATAGAAATGATTTAATGTGGTCTAAGCTAGAATTATTTAATCAAAAATATAATCAAAATTTATTTTCAGATCATCCAAGATTCTTAGAATGGAAACAATCGCAGTCTGCATAACAACTCACAACCGGAAAGAAGTATTTGAAGAAACATTAAGAGAATGGGAAAAGTATTTGCCAAGCAACGCTACAATTTTTGTAGTTGATGATGCATCTATAACTCCAGTAAAATCTGATTACCGGTTTGAGCAAAATGTTGGAATAGCTAAGGCTAAAAACAAGTGTTTAGAGTTAGCCGATGAATATGACCACATTTTCCTTTGTGATGACGATGTAAGACCTAAGTCAGATGATTGGTATAAGCCATACATTAATTCTGAAGTAAACCATTTGTGCTTGACCTTTGATAAAAAAAGCAACAATGTTATTTATAGTCCTTCGATTAGGTTTAGCGGTGAATATGAAGGATTAATGACATATAGTGCGCCAAATGGTTGTATGCTTTACTTAAAAAATAAATGCCTTCAAGTAGCTGGTGGAATGAGACCTGAATTTGGACTTTGGGGATTTGAACACGTAGAATATTCTCAAAGAATACACGACTTAGGATTAACTCCTCATGCATTTATGGATGTAAAAAATAGCCTAGATTTATTTGATGTTTTAGATTGGAGGTTTGCGGTTAATTCTTCTTTATCAATTAATGATAGAAGAGAAAGCGGTAAAAAAAACTTGAAGCTTTACGAAGAGTTTTTGAAGCGCCCTGAATTTGTAAATTACAAATGAGAATATTTTACTCCAATCCTTTTAGCTTAGACAAAGATATAGGAAAAGCCTACAATGAATACTTGTCGAGCCTAAATGCAAAAGACGATGATTGGATTGTAATGCAAGACGGTGACATACTTTATTTGACTCCCGACTGGGGCAAAAGAATAAACGATGCGTTGTCTTTAGATGGAGACAAATTTGGCTTGGTAGGATGCTACACAAATAGATTAAGATCAAAACACCAATTGCATGGGAATGCTTTTAGTTACGATTTAAATGTGAGAAATCATTTTGAGATAGCCAATTCATATAAAGGAGAAGGCATTCAAGAAATTAAAGAATATATCGCAGGCTTTTTTATGGCGTTTCAGTATAAAACATGGAAAAAGATTAAGTTTACAGAAAATAGTTTGGCTTTTGATTCTTTATTTTCGATGAGGGTTAAAGAGTTAGATTTAAAGATTGGATTGATTAGGTCTCTTTATGTTTTTCATGGTTACCGACTTTGGGCAGATGTGGAGCCTTGGAATGAGAAAAAACATTTACTAAAATAAATACTATCTTTATGATTAAATTATTGGTTGACTTGGCACCCTTTATGAAAGGCGAAGTACTAAGCGTAGGCAAGACTTACGACACATACCTTGTCGACAAAGGACTTGCCGTATGGGTCAAAATGGACAAACAAGACTATAAGAAAAAATGAGCGTAGTTAGACCTTTAGAAATTGCGTATAATTACCAGGTAGTTACTGAGCCAATAACATTGGCAGAAGCAAAGGCTTGGTTACAGATTGACTATTCAGATTGGGATAGTTTGTTAACTAGCCAATTGATTCCAGCTGCAAGGATTGAGTCTGAAAAGGCAAGCGGTATGCTTTACGTTCAACGTAATGTTACTATTTCAAATAATAAGCGAGCAGAAAGGATTTATCCAATTGGACCTTGGGTTTCAGATGTTACAACTGACGAAACTGAAGTTGAAAATTACATTTACTCAGCTGGATTTAATGTGTCAAATCCTTTGCCTCAAGACCTTAAAGTTGCTATGCTTAAAAGGATTGCGACAGATTTTGCTTATAGACAGAACTTAATTGATATGCAAACTTATTACGCTCAAAAGTCTAGTATCACAACTGAGTTAAAATATAGAGCCGACCTATTCGTATGATTAATTTTGGCAAATATGATCAAAAGGTTTCTTTCGTAACCTTTCAGTCTGTAAGCGATGGCGCTGGAGGCACAACACCAACGCCGTCAACTACATTAACAACATTTGCATCTGTTAAGCAGACAAGAGGTAGCAATGGATTAGAGGCTGGAGAAATGGTATTGCCAAACACATACCAAATAGCGATTCAGTACAGAACCTCATTTGTTCCTAGCGAAATTTACCAAGTGCTTTACTCCTCTAAATACCACAAGATTTTAGGCGTACAAGTAAATGAGCAGAGGCAACACAAAGAGTACATTATTACAATGGTTGCGGTATGAGTGTAATTGTCAAAGGATTGAATGCTGCTTTACGAGATCTCGATAAACAAGAAGATATTGTGATTGATGCGGTAAAAGATATTTTATCAAGTACTGCGACAGATATTGAAATTGAGGCAATTAGAAACGCACCAAGCACTTGGAATGGTTTATCTTTAAATATTAAGCAAAGGATTGACAAAGTAGTTGAAAACGATGGATTAAATTGGAGAGTTGGCGTTCAAACTGGCGACTCAGTTTTTGAAATTGAAGCTTGGTTGGAATTTGGGACTGGATTAAGCGCAAGAGAAATTCTTTCTAATCCACAATACACCCAAGAAGTAAGAGACATTGCAAGAACATTCTACCGAAATGGTCAAGGTCGTATTATTGGTAGACCATACCTAATGCCAGCTTTCTTTAGGAATACTGCTAACTTGGTGCAAGAAATTGAAAACGAAATAAACAAAGACTTAGGATGAGAGAGATTTCGACCGACATTAGAATAGCAGTTTTAGATGCAATTACTCCTTTGGTTGTTGGTGGCGTAACTATTCCGGTACATGACACAGAATTGCCATCTACAATCAACCCAGCGGTTTATTTAGGCTCTCAAGCTTACGTTCTTATTACAGATCAAAACGAGGCTGAGACAACAAACAACGATTGCTCAATAAGACAAAATGCAAGCTTTCAAATTAGCATTGTCACCAAGTTTCCACAAGGAAGTGGAGGCAAGAAGCTTTCTGAAAATATTTCAAATTCTATTCAGCTAAAAATGAATTTGACGGATATTGATTTGCCGAATGATTTACAGGCGATAAACATCCGAAAGAACTTTTCTAGGGTTCAAATTGAGCAAGGTAGTAGCCAAATAGCTTATCAAAAAATATTGTCTTATACCTTGGATGTTTTCCAGGTATCTTGATAAATAAAAATTTATGTATATTTGTTAAAACGAATAAGCAATGGCAACATATCAATTAGGCAATTTCTTTACTTTCGAGTGGAACTCTCTTCCAGTCGTTTGTAAAACTTCCGCTTCAGTTTCCATCTCCAACGAATCTGTAATTGTTAGAAACGATTGCACAGGAGATTACGGAGTAAGACTTGAAGGCGGCGACAAATCAGGCTCTTTCTCTTTTAGTGGAGACCTAGATTTTGCATCTACTGGAGTTTCTAACCTTTCTGCATTTGACTTGATGGAAGACATCGGAAAAGTGTTT
>Ga0209704_1000140_pt1 | contig 12973 bp, 9 predicted proteins | sample PPLLaktember2015_FD_187258 | JGI IMG/M metagenome (GOLD analysis project Ga0209704, IMG submission 187258) | Freshwater sediment microbial communities from Prairie Pothole Lake near Jamestown, North Dakota, USA - PPLs Lake P7 Core (6) Depth... | ecosystem: Environmental > Aquatic > Freshwater >... | reverse complement strand
TTGGGTCCCATTAGTACCTTGAGTTCCTGTTGCTCCCTGAGTTCCTGTAGTTCCTTGAACACCTTGGATACCTTGAATTCCTTGAACACCTTGTATGCCCTGAATACCCTGAATTCCTTGAGTACCTTGAGTACCTTGAGTTCCTTGAACACCTTGTATGCCCTGAATACCCTGAATTCCTTGAGTACCTTGAGTACCTTGAGTTCCTGTTGCCCCTTGAGTACCTTGAGTACCTTGAGTTCCTGTTGCCCCTTGAGTACCTTGAGTTCCAATAATACCCTGAGGACCAGCAGATTCGAAAACAATAATGTCTAAAATATCTCCAAGGGAAGCTCCAACATTTAATGAAACAGATGTCCCATTAGTTGCAACATATTCACTTGAACTTAACCTAACACCATTTAAATATACATCAATATTTCCAACTGAATAATTTACACTAAAGGTAGTTTGACCTTCAGATGCAGCAAAAGTATTTGATACTTTAGTAAAACTAGATCCCTGAACACCTTGAATTCCTTGAATGCCTTGAGTTCCATCAAAACCTTGTGTTCCGGTTTGTCCCTGAACACCTTGAATTCCTTGAATCCCTTGTGTTCCTTGAATCCCCTGTGTTCCTTGAATTGGAGTAGACCACAGAAACCCAGTTCCAGTAGAAATTAATATAGAATTGGCAGTACCTACTTGATTATTATTATCGTAAAGTGCTCCTCTAATTCTTATATTTCCATTAATATCTAAAGATTGTGTTGGAGAATCCGTTGCAACTCCAACATTTCCTGCTGTAAAGTATGTATTGTAACTATCCGTTCCTGCTCCAACTGTCCAAGGGTTAACTACAAAAACAGTCGTACCTATTCCTACATTTTTAGAGGCAAATACTTTTCCATCATAAGTATTAAGAGCTATTTCTCCAAGAGGAACTTGCGTCTCATTGGGAATTTTTCCAGGTACAGAAGATCTCTTAAACTTAACTTTAGGATCAGCCATTCATCCTCATTATTGGTAGGAACCGCAGAAACTCTTATATAAGAGTTTTAGATATTTATGAGAAATCTTCTTCTGCTTTTGTACCACTTTTTGATTTCTTCATTTTCTCAAATTCTACATTTAAAGAATTTAAAGAAGTACTCAGTTTTTCTACTTGAGTTTCTAATACAATATTTTGATTGAATAACTCAAATGCTTTTTGCTGATATTTTGCAAGAACTAATTTCAAATCTTCTTCAGACATAAAAATACACCCAGTTTCCTGGGTGTATTTAGTAATTATTTAACTAGAATTAGAAAGTTCCAGCGTCTACAGTAATGTTTTCAAGGAATCTTTCAGTTCCTGTACAAGAAATAACTTGAGAAGTTCCTGCACAATCAGTTATCCATAATGCACCAACTTCAATTGGAGCAAAAGTCGTTACAGTCAACTGAGGAGTGTTATTATTGGTTCCATTTGAATCTGCACCAAGAACACTTGCGAACTTAAATCTACTATCACCTTGTTCCCAAATAACTGCAGACTTCTTAGCAGCATCTGTATAGTAATTAAACAGAACGCCAAGGTCCCAAGTAGTTGCTGAAGAAGGAGCAGAACCATCAACAACACCAAGTTCAATTGTTCTATCTTCTACCGTGATTGCAGAAGTATTGACTTGAGTTGTAGAACCATTAACATAAAGATTACCACCAACTGTTAAGTCATCTGCAATCGTAACATCATTTGCATTGATTGTAATTGCAGTGGCACCAGTATTTTGTGACTGAATAATATTTGCCCTAACTGTTGGAGCACTTAAAGAAGTACCAACAACCACTGCATCTGGAAGACCAACAGTGATTGTTTGTCCAGATGCAGAAGTTTCAATTTCGCTTGCAGTTCCAGCAATTGTGAACGTTTGAGAAGTACTTACTGAACCAGTACCACTATCACCAGCAATACTTGTAGTTAAGTCAACTGCACCAATTTGAGTGCCAACATAATCAATAACTGCGGATGAAGTGGGTACTGAAGATGCTGAAGTTCCGGAACCAACTGCAGATGAGAATTGAGTAATACCAACACCAGTTCCTACAGTAAGAGCAGTAGAAGTTAATGCAACACTTACATTAACATTATCAAGTTCAGTATGACCATCAACATTAATTCCTTCATTGAGGTCAGTAAATCCGGTGAGGGTTGTAATACCAGTAATTTGGTTATTTACTCCAGAAAAAGTTATTGATGCATTACCAATGGTTAAAATCCCAACTATTCTTGTATCACCAGTTACAAGAAGTGCTGTTGAAGCACCACCAACTATTACATTATTGAATGTTGATATTCCAGAAAAATTTGCACTTCTCCATCTCTTGCCACCAACACCGATGTCATAAGTATTGTCAGTGTTTGGAACAAGATTTGAGATAAACTCACCTGCAACATTAATATCATCAGTATCTTGATCACCAAGATTAATCGTTCCACCTTTAAAGGTAACAACACCAACAAACTCAGAATGTCCTTGAACGTTAAGATTTCCACCAACCGTTACATTTTTATCAATTCCTAAACCACCATCAATCCTAACAGCACCAGTGTTAGAGTCTCCAAGAGTATTATCGGTAGTATCACTAAACGTAGCAATACCAGTGAAGACTGGGTTTGCGGAACCACTTGCCCAAGTTAAATTTCCACTGCCATCATTGGTAAGAACCGAACTAGAACCGCCTTGAGTTCCTGGAAGAGTATAAGTTACATTTCCAGCAAGAGTGTTTGGTGCCTTGATAGCAACGTAGTTAGTTCCGTCTTTATCAACTAACTTTAGATTCAGTGAATCAGTTCCATCTTCTCTGCCCCAATAACGATGAGAACCGAAGAATTTATTGTTTACAACTGAGGTATCAATGCCAATAAAGAAATCAAAGTTGTTTAATGAAATAGCTGGTTCACCGGGACGGAGTGCTGGTACTGTTCCTGCTACTCCTGCATTACCTCTTTTAAATTGAAGTATTGGTGCAGGCATCTTTTTTTATTACACTATAATAATATTTAGATCACTAAAAAGTTCCAGCATCAAGGTCAATTTTGTTATCCAAGTCAACTTCTAATTGGTCACTAAAAGCAGTTGGAATTCCTGGAGAAATTGGTTCTGTAGCAGCAGCAGAAAGAACGGTATCGGGATTTACGTCTTTCCATTTTCCCAATGTAGCATCATACATCAACAAATACTTATCATTATTTCCACTAATTTGAACATCCGATAGTTCATTTAAATTCTGTGGCATAATTTCTATTTTAGATACAAGACTTGTTTTATAGTTAACAGGGAGTGAAGTCTTAACTGAGTAATTATAGTCTGTAGAAAAGGAAACTTTATAAGTCATACGGAAGCACTCTCCTCAACAATTGCTGTTCCTTTAATAACTTTTGTTTTTCTCCCACCAATAGTCAAAACTACGTCAAAGTAATTTCTACCTGCCTTTAATCTTGCAGTTTGAGTTGCAGTCAAAGATAATTTAATCGTTCCGGTTCCTGCAGTGATAGTCTTAGAAAACTCTTCTCCATCAGTAGACTCTGGAAATTTTCTAATTGTAGCGTATGTTGTAGATAATCCTATTAAAGTGGAAGAAGAACTATCTGGATTAAACAGATTAAAAGTTGCCTCAAAATCAGTTCCTTTTTCTATAACTATGTTCGTAATCTCAGCAACTGCCATTTGTCTTGAGGATTTTTAAGTATTTAGTTTTAAACTTTATTATTGTATTTTTTTCTTAAGTTCTTCTACTTCTGCAGAAAGTTCTTTCACTGCTTGGAGTAATACGCCAACAAGACCGTTATAATTTACAGATTTATTTTCTTTCGTTGTTACGAGGTCGGGAAGAACTTCCTCAAGTTCTTGTGCGATTACTCCATATGATTTATTGCCATTTACCTTCCAATCAAAAGAAACTCCTCTTAAAGAATTCACAATATCTAAAGAGTTCTCAATAGTATTTACATTAGTTTTAAGATTTAAGTCACTAGTTGAATTGAAATCAAGTGCTTCTACTGTAAAAGAAGCAGTTAAATATGAACAATTGATAGATCCTGCAGCAAAATCTCCAGATGCATTTCTCGCTACTAAAGTGTCTCCAGTATTTGTAGTAGTTCCTGCCACAGAAACAGAAACTGCAGATGAACCATTATAAGAACTTGTTGCGGTTAAATATGAACCAAAAGATAGTGAATTTAAGTTATTACCTAAAGTAATACCAGAAATTGTAGATGCTGCTAATTTTGATACTGCAATTCCAGCAGAAGCATTAATATCTTCGTTTAAGATCGTCCCATTTAAAATATTAGTAGAAGTTACTACACCAACACTTGCAGTGCTAATGAGAGTACCAGTTTCTGCAGGAAGTGTTAAAGTTCCGGATGCAGTCGATGATGCTTGTAGGTTGGTTAATCCAGTTGCTCCGCTAAAGTTTGCACCGCCACTTCCAATTGTTGGTGTTGTAAAAGTTTTATTGGTAAGAGTTTGTGTATCAGTATTTCCAACAATATCCCCAGATGGAGGAATTTTTCCTCTTAAAAAGTCCGCATTCAAATTAGTAACAAGAGTATTTGAGGTTATTGTAAATGGTGCTGTTCCAGATGCAACTGTAGATGTATAACGACTTGCAGAAATATTGCCATCTACTACTAACTTTTCATTAATACCAACAGAAGTTCCTATCCCAACATTACCCAAACGATAAACAGTATGAGAAATTCCAACTGTTCCAGTATAAGCCCAAGTTGAAATTTCTGGATTAATTAATAAAGAGTTATTAATATAAAAAGCAGATGCTGTAATAATGCCACTGGTATTGAGGTTACTTGTAGATACAATTCCAGATGTAATTGTCGATAGTCCAGAAACTGCCGCATAAACTGCATTAGTTGCATTAGTTGCAGTCCCAATAAAACTTGATCCAGTAAAACTTGATGCAGTAACAACGCCAGAAATACTAACATCACCTCCAACAACAAGTTTTGAGGTTGGCATTGTAGAACCAATCCCAACAAAGCGAGAAGAATTTGTGGTGATCGCAACATTTTGATTTGAATCATCGACGTAAATAAAAGAACCAAATTGAGAAAGTTCTCTATTTCTTGTTATTGCGGTCATTGGATTCTCCTTATACTTTTATTTAGAATTTACTTCAAGAATTTCAACTTTTTCTTTCAATTCTTTAATTGCTTCGATCAAGACACCGACCAATCCATTATAATTTACAGTTTTATTGGTGTCGCCATTCACAAGTTCGGGTAATACTTCCTCAAGTTCTTGCGCAATAACACCGAATGACGTTTTGTGACTCAGTTTCCAATCAAATTTAACGCCACGAAGACTTCCAACGGTTGAAAGTGCATTAATAATTGTCTCAATGTTTTCTTTTAGTCTTACATCAGATCCAGAATTAACATCACCAGGAACAGTTAAAGTTCCTGATGATGGATTAAAAGTAAACGCAGTTGCTATTGTTCTTATACTTGGAGTTTGGTTTCCAGTGTTTGCAACAAAAACTGGATAATAAGTTGCATCATTAGAAACTGCCGTGGCATTAAGTATAGTTCCGGGTCCAGTAGATCCTTGGGTTCCTAAAATTCCCTGAACTCCTTGCGTACCTTGAACTCCTTGAGGACCTATAGTTCCTTGTAGTCCAATTATTCCCTGAATTCCTTGAGGTCCAGTTCCACCAGTTAAACCTTGAGCACCAGTTGCTCCCTGAGTTCCAGATCCTGTTGTTCCTTGAGATCCCGTTGGTCCTGTAGATCCAGTTGCACCTTGAGCTCCCGTGCCTCCAGTATTTCCTGTTGTTCCCTGCGATCCAGTAGATCCTTGAGATCCAGTTATTCCCTGTCTGCCTTGAATACCCTGTGATCCTATAGTTCCTTGAGAACCGGTAGCACCAGTAGTTCCTTGAGAACCTAATGAACCAATAGATCCTTGAGCTCCAGTTCCGCCAGTTAAACCTTGAGAACCGGTAGAACCAGTAGTTCCTTGGGAACCGGTAGAACCAGTGATTCCTTGAGATCCCGTAGTGCCTTGAGCACCTACAGAACCAACAGATCCAGAAGTTCCTTGAGATCCTGTTGATCCCATAGTTCCTTGAGCGCCAGTGGCACCGGTAGTTCCCTGAGATCCAGTAGTTCCTTGAGAACCAGTAGCACCTTGAGTTCCTGTTGTTCCTTGTGATCCTACCGTTCCCTGTGATCCGGTAGCACCCGTAGAACCTACAGCACCTTGACTTCCTGTAGATCCTTGGGTTCCTGTTATACCCTGAGAACCTGTAGTTCCTTGAGCACCAGTGATTCCCTGGGGACCTACAATTTGACCGACGTTATTCCAAACAGATCCATCAAATACCCATAAATCACCAGTACTATCTTCAATAACACCATTACCTGCATATGGTGGATACCAACTATAAATTGTATCATTATTAGTTAAAACTGTAGATCCTATGCCAGAAGTTTTTGTTAGAATTGATCCAACAATAGTAACGGAAGTACCAGAAGATCCTTGAATACCAAGTCCCTGAACTCCCTGAGATCCTGTTGTTCCTTGAACACCCTGAATACCCTGAGATCCATTAGCACCCTGAGTTCCCGTAGTTCCTTGAGAACCTATAGTGCCTTGAGATCCAGTAGTTCCCTGAGAACCATCAATACCCTGAGTTCCAGTAGTTCCTTGAGAACCTACAGTTCCTTGTAATCCCGTAGTTCCTTGAGATCCAGTGTCACCAATAGTTCCCTGAGAACCTGATGAACCAATAGTTCCCTGAGAACCAGTTGAACCAGTTACACCTTGAGAACCTGATGAACCAGTAGTTCCTTGAGAACCAGTTGAACCAGTTACACCCTGAGTTCCAGTTGCTCCAGTTGTTCCTTGAGGTCCTACAATTTGTCCAACATCATTCCAAACAGATCCATCAAATACCCAGAGATTTCCCGTATCTTGAGCAATTACTCCATTACCTGCAGATGGTGGATACCAACTATAAATTGTATCATTATTAGTTAAAAATGTAGAACCTATACCTGAAGTTTTAGATGCTATGGATCCTACAATGGTGACTGATGTACCATCAGTTCCAGAAATACCCTGAATACCTTGAGTACCTTGAGCTCCCGTAACACCATCAGAACCTTGAACACCTACTGCTCCCTGAGCACCCGTAATTCCTTGAATACCTTGAGTTCCCTGAGATCCAGTACTACCATTAGTTCCCTGAGTTCCTGTTGCACCCTGTGCCCCACCAGATCCTGCAGTTCCTTGAGCACCACCAACAGTCCAGAATCTTGTTCCATCAGTATTTGATGCAAGAACATATCCGTTAGTACCTGGCAGTCCCAGGTATCTTTCCACGTCTTCAAGAGATATAAATTCTCCATCAGCACCAACAACTTTTCCGCTATTTAGAGTCGCCATTTACTTACTTTGCAGATTCTAAAATACTAAGAGTGAATTTCATTGCACTGTCTGCAGAACCAGTTATTTCAATTCTATCACCAACTTCCAAAACAAGACTTCCTGCAATTGGATTTAATGCATCAGTAGCAGGAATTTTTGCGTTCTTAATTAATTCAAAGGAACTTTCGTTTCTTACGTGATTTACTGTAACAGTTGCAATACCAGAGGAAACATTTGATACAACCGAGAACAAATGAATCGATGAGACGCCATTAGGGACAGTGTAAACAGTCGTGATTCCTGTTGTTACCTCTGCTCTAACTGTTTTATAAGTATTGAGTGCTAGTGCTCCAGCCATTTTTTATTTTGCCCCTAACGCGATAATAAATGGTGTTACTGTATTTAGCAAACTACGCTCAAACGCTCTTCCACGAATTGTGCCAGTCGCTTGATCAATGACCAATTCATCACCAATTGCAAAGTTTCCATCTTGGTCAGTGCTTGTATAAACAACTTCACCACCATTTATCTTAACAACTTCATTTGCTTGAATGGTTAATCCACCTTTAGATGGTCTTGCAATTTCAATAGTGTTACCGGCACCAATATATTCAAAAGAATGTGAAGAAACAATCTGCAAACTTTGTCTTGCAAGATATGCAGTAGTTCCAATTCCAACATCACTATTCAATTCTTGTGCAAATGTAACTGTCGAAACTCCTGCGGTTGGTTTGGATGCAGAACGAACTTGATAATAAAGAGGTCTTAGATTAACTACACCACTTGCACTTGTTCCACCACCACCTGGAGCAGTAAATATCACAGTAGGTGCATCACTTACACGATAATTTCTACCCATACCAATTACGTTAACTGCAGTGACTCTCCCATCAGTAATCTCAGCAGTCGCTTCAGCTGCAATTGCTGATGGTCCAGTTGGTGATATTGGGAAAATAACTGATGGGGGTTCTGCATAACCAGATCCAGGATTAACAATAGTTACTCCTTCAATTTCATAATACAGTTCTCCAAAATAAACTGCTTGTCCAGAATGAGGTCTTTCTGTTCCAACTCCACTTAATACAATACTTAAGTTTCCTTCAGTTGCCGCAGCAGCAACGTTTGCAGTATAACGATATGATGATTTTGTGGCAGGTCCGGCAACTCCATTAGAAACAAGTCCTTTTGTTCCAAATGAAGAGTTTGAATTGGTAATATCACACTGTCCACCACTCTCTGTCACAATTGCTTGATCGCAGCAAATAGTGAAAATTGAAACTAATTGAGAATATGCACCATTGGAAACTTTAACTCCAACTCCACCCTGATTGTATTGGGTATATGAATCAACGCTCATCATACCGGTTATTCCCATATCCTGCTTATCACCAGGATCGGCATGGAAACCATCAACTCTCATTCCAATGCTGTTTGGAATAAAGTTAGTACAGTTACGAATATAAGGTCCTTTTGTTACAAGACCAACACCTTGAGTTGGAACATCTAATGGATTTGTTGTTCCAATTCCAGCGTTTCCTGGATAAGTGCGATTAAATAAAGTTCCTACTGCTGTCGTTCCTACTCCAATAATCGTAGTAACAACACCAACACAAGAGTTAAGTGCAGAAATTACATTAGAACAAGAATTGATATCAATATTTGATCCAGTAGCAGGATCTGCTTGAATACCTACGTCTTTAATTTGCGTAAATTCACTTTGGAATCCACCAGTCCAAGAAACATTATTAACACAAGATCTTGCGATACCTACAGCATATCTAAGTGCATCAATTGTAGTTGTTCCAATTCCAGCGTTACGAACTCCACCAGTGTAGAAAGATAGTCCGACACCAACGCATTTGGAATTTCCACCTCTTGTAATATCATGACAAATTGCAAGGCAAGTAGACTTAATATAGTCCTTGTAATTAGAAGCACCAATAGAAACTGCAGGATTCTGATATGAAGTGCTGCTAATATATCCTACAGTTTCTGCTGCAATAAAATCCAAATTATAACGAATAATTCTTGTAGCATCAAAGAAACGATCACTTGCTACTCCAGCAAGAGGTCTAAATGCAACTACTGCAGAATTACTTGTTGCGGTTTGTCCTTGGAAAGATAGATCTGTAAGATGAGTTCCATTCGTTACCCAGAATAAATCCAAACCAGGATTTAAAGGTGTAACAATACAGTTTCTTAGTTCAGCACCTTCAATAGAAACATTTTCTGGAACAGTAATTGGATTATCCTCAACATAAGTTCCTGGAGTAACTTTAATAGTGTCACCAGTAACCGCGATGCCAACTGCTGCCTTTATAGTTCTCTTTGGAAAATCTAATGTCAACCCATCATTAGTATCACTGCCATTTATTGCAATGTAAATTGTCTTTCCGGGAGGATTGCTAACTGCATTAATTGCAATATCTACACCATATGCACTAGCAGTGGTTACAGATACGCCAGCGCCAGTAAAATTAAGTGTCGTTATAGAGCTAGCGGATCCAATGGTCGAACCATCTTTTTGAACAGTAACGCCAATTGAAACCACAGATGAACCAGTAGGTATGACATCTGTGGCAAGAATTTCAACTGTTTCTCCACCAAAACAAGCATCTTCAAGAACAACAACGTTTCCCGTATTAGCAGCGAATTCATCAGGTGCTAAACGAACACCATTAATATAAACCTCCACTGATCCCACAGAATATGTGAGGAAGAAGTTCTTTTGACCTGGAGCAGCAACTGAATATGAAGAATTTCTTGTTAATCTTGACCAAGTAACTCCAGTTCCAGTTGATGTTAAATAAAACTTATCACCGCCTGTAGTTCCACCAATAGTAACAGTTCCATCAAGAACTAAAGTTTTGATGGTTGCTATTCCAGTTACTGATAAATTAGTTGCCCCAATACCACCATTAACGTGGAGAGTGTAATTTGGATTAGTAGTTGCAATACCGACCTTATTAGTGTCTGCATTTGCTACGATTAGATTTGTATCGACCTCTAATCCGTTTTTAATGACGAACGATTTATTAACGCTCATGATTAGTTACCTTCTTGTTGCAGTTGAGGTTTTTTAATTTCACACTGTTTTTTCCTTGCTTCTCTTATCTTTTGTTTTGTTTCTTCACTATACTTCATTCCTAAAGTTGGTTTAAAAGATTTATCTCTATAACTACCAATATACTTAATGTCTTCCTCAGGAAGACATTTGCATTCTCTTTTTCCTATATAACCCCTACCAAATTCTTCATAAGAATAGTAGACGTAAAAATATTTTTTCATAGGTGGAGAGCGCCGACCTTTATTATTAGTTATTTATCAACTTTTTCAACTCATCAATCTGTTTCTGTTGCTCCTTAACTGCTTCAATAAGAACACCAATTAGACCATTATAATTGACAACCTTAGTTTTATCTCCACATACAAGTTCAGGAAGAACAGATTCAATTTCTTGAGCAATGACTCCAGCAGAAGATCTATTGCCTTCTTTCCATTCAAAATTAACTCCACGAATCTGGAGAACTTTACTTAATGGATCATCAATAGAACGGACATTAGTTTTCAAGTTAATGTCAGATAGTGAATTAAAATCAGTAGCAGTAATTACACCAACAAAATTTGCATTAGTTGCAGAAATTTCACTCACAGATAGTGATGTTGCCGATATTGTAGATGCAGATACTGCACCAGTGACGGTAATACCTACAGAAGATGTAGCAAGTTTTGGGGAATCATTGTGGAATAAAGTAACAGCACCACTTCTTGCCATAGTAATGCCATTATGGAAAGTTGTATTGGCATCGTTAACTAATCTCAAATAAACGGTATAATTTGTAACTCCATCATTCGTATAAAAATCGACATATTTATCACTTGCTCCAGTAAGATTAAGTTCCCCGCCAAGATCAATATTATTATTGACGGATAGCGATCCCGATGCAGTCAAAGTTCCATTTGAACTATTATCGAGTCGGTAAGTATAATCCGAGGTGTCTCCTTCACTATTGTGGAAATCAATATATCTACCAATTTCCATTGTACCGAGACCGCTCACGGTTGGGACAATACCCCAGCGATCACCCGAAGTGCTGCCAACAGTATTTCCGCTAAGTATTGCTGTTGTGGCAATTCCAACAAAAGTTAGAGTTGTAATTCCAGTAACAGAGTTATACTGCGGAACGATAGAGATATTTGTTCCAACAAAATTAACTAATGTAGAGAAACCAACTATTCCACCTGAAGTTCCAATCCCAACACCAGTTTGACTCTCAAATGTACCAATTTTACCAAATTGTTGCCATTGATTATTCTTAGTATAAACCCATCCCAAATAATCGGTATTGGAAGGACTTGCATTATACTGAACATCACCTGGATTGCCGGCAAGAGTAGGAGTAGAATCTCCAATAGTATATTTTCTTGAAACTTTTGTATCGCCTTGTAAGAATAGAGAGTTAACCTCAAGACCCTTAGTTGATGTTGATGTTACTTTATCACCAAAGATTACTGGTCCATTAAATTCAGAGATTGCATCTCCTCTATTTCCACCCTCAACTTTAATAGAACGAGCAAAATTACCCTCAACTGGATTAATAACATTAAGCGCAGGATCATTTCCAATATCTTCGCCAGTAACTGTCTGAATCGGAGTATCAAAAATTTCTTCTTGTCCAGTAACTGTACTTAACTTCTTATTTCCAGTATATGAAATTCCTTTATCATTCATACCAGTGTAGAAGTTAATTCCACCTTCTCTTCTGGTTGACTGTGATAGAAGTTCTTCTTGTGCAGAAATTTGACGATTCTGTTTATCTGGGAATGCAGTTGAGTAATTACCAGGACCAAATCCCACATATTCAAAAGTATGACCCGATGCACGAATAATAGAATGTCTTCTAAATTCAACTGAATTTACCGCGACTCTTCTAACAACAGAATTAACAACGTGCTTACTTGCTTTTGTACCAAGAACTCCACGGAAAACATAAACAGGATCTGTAGGAGCAATTGATGTAGGAACAGTTGTCTTAACTCTTACCAATTCATCATCAATTAAGAGATAATCTCCAATATTAATATCAAGTTTATCAATTCCACGAATCGTTACTTCATCAGTGATTTCATCACTAACCTCATAAAGAAGTGATGTTGTAATTCCAGCATAAGTTGGGACCATTCTACCAGAAATATTTTCATTATCGGCAGAAATGATACCATCATTAGAGGTAACTCCCTCTCTATGGGCAAAAATTGTTCCTGATACTGAGGGAATAGTGGTTGCAATACCAACATTTACGATGAATGTAGATAGACCTATATTTTTAGTAACTACGAAGTCTCCATTATAAAAACTTTGAGTTACCCCAGAAAATCTAATTTTGTTACCAACAGATAGTCCGTGACTGCCAACTGCCGTTACTGTGGCAAGACCAGTCACATTGTTGTAGTTGATTCCACTTACTGAAAGTGCTCTACCAGTTAGATAGACAAAGGAATTTTGTGTTAGGGTTGCTCCAATGTCAGTAGAGAATCCAGAAATAGATTTGGTTGAGGAC
>Ga0209704_1000121_pt1 | contig 14054 bp, 28 predicted proteins | sample PPLLaktember2015_FD_187258 | JGI IMG/M metagenome (GOLD analysis project Ga0209704, IMG submission 187258) | Freshwater sediment microbial communities from Prairie Pothole Lake near Jamestown, North Dakota, USA - PPLs Lake P7 Core (6) Depth... | ecosystem: Environmental > Aquatic > Freshwater >... | reverse complement strand
GGCTTCCTGACCTCCGCCCCTGTCACCTCCGTCGCTGGCCGCACGGGTGCCATCACCCTGTCGAATACCGACATCTCTGGACTCGGCACCCTGGCTGTCGTCAATGACGCCCCCTCGGACGGTTCGCAGTACGCCCGCAAGAACGGCGCTTGGGATGTCGTCGCGGCGGCTGCGGACTTCATCTCGAGCGTCTCGTCCCCTCTGGCCGTAACGACCGGGAACCTGACGATTGACCTGTCAGCGTACGCCCAACTCTCAGGGGCGACTTTTACCGGGAACGTATTCGCCCCGACTCCCTCTCCTGGCACGGACTCTACGCGGATCGCGACGACCGAATGGGTTAAGGACTTGGACTACGCTCCGCTGAACTCCCCGCAGTTCAACGGCAACCCTCGCGGCCCTACGCCGAGCCTGTCGGACAACGACACTTCTCTGGCCACTACGGAGTTCGTCAAGGGGCAGAACTACATCACGAGCTCGGCGCTGTCGCCGTACCTGACGACGGCGACCGCTGCTTCGACCTACGCCCCCATCGCCAGCCCGACCTTCACGGGCACTGTGACTATCCCAGCAGGCGCAAGCATCACCGGCTACCTTACGACCGCCACCGCCGCAAGCACCTACGCTCCGCTTGCCTCGCCTGCCCTGACGGGTAACCCCACCGCCCCGACCCCTGCCACGGCTGACAACGACACGTCCATTGCGACGACCGCTTTCGTCAAGGCCCAGGGATACTTGACCACCGCCCCCGTCACCTCGGTTGCTGGACGCACGGGTGCTATCACGTTGGCCGTTGCCGACATCTCTGGGGCCGCCCCATTGGCCAGCCCTGCCCTGTCCGGAACGCCCACCGCCCCTACAGCTACGACTGGCACGAACACGACCCAGATTGCCACGACGGCCTTCGTCCAGCAGGAAGTCCCCGCCGCCTCGACGACCGTCGCTGGAAAGGTGGAACTGGCCACGTTCGTAGAATCGACACGCTATAACTCACAGGCCCTTGCAACGACGCCATCGTCACTTCTTGGCGTCATCGCCTCGAACAGCGCTCCACTTCGTCCTCGTTCCGGTGCCTTCACGGCCGCGACAAGCGGAACAGGAGCAAGCACTCAAAATTATTATTCTGCTTCCATCTACTCAGGGCCAAATGCTTCCGTCGTAGGTTATGGCGGAGCGTATGCCGACACGGGTGGATTTTGGTCGTCTGGGAACGCCTACACGACGCCAGACTGGTCAAAGGTAGCCGGCTTCTCGGTGATGGCTTATCGTCCTTCCATCGGCTTCGTGAACGGCAACACGATCCGCATCACCCTCGGGAAAGCGGCAAGCGGAGGAACGCTTAGCACGCGAGGTATCGGCATCGACATCGCGGCAGCCAATACTTACGTGAAGATCCTGGCCCATAACGGCACCACGCTTACGACCACCGATAGCACCATGCTGGTGACCGCTTATGCAAACCTTTCCACACGCAACATCACGGTGGTGTCTTATGGAAACGGAACCGTCGAGTTTTTCATGAACGGCGTCTCCTATGGAACGTCAAGCGGAGGCCCTACGACCGCCGGAGGAACCGGAACCCGATACTCCGAAGAGGTCTACGGAGACGGGACTCAGACGAGCGCCATGCAATTGTGGACGTTCAACGCCAGCATCTTTATCGGACTATGATTACCTACAAGGTCACATCCCTCCTTTTGATGGCCGAACCGTTTACCATCATGTGCAAGATTTTCCCTAACTGGAACGGCCAGCCAGCAGAATACTCCCAGGAGTTCATCTTTGTCTCATTTGAAGAACCTCAGGATTACGTAGACCTAGGTGACCTTTTCGTCGTTCAAATCGTAGACCCTAATTCACCCCGAATCAAATGATCACACATCTCCTCGCCCTCCTCGTCGGCTTCGTCGCCGGTGCCCTCGTCTTCCGCAAGCACGCCGCCAAGGCGTCCGAACTGGAAGCCAAAGGCCGTCAGGCCCTCGACGCCCTCAAGGGTCGCGACTAATCCATGCGCCTGCTCCTGGTCATCGCCGCACTGGCCCTGACCGGGTGCAGTCTGTTCCGCAAGGGAGACGCCCTGCCTCCCCTGCCTGTCCAGCCGCCCGCCCCGACCAAGCCGGACAACGTCGCCACGCTCGGCAAAGACCTCGACAAGGCCGACCACCGCGTAGCCTCGGCCCTCGTGGCCATCGAGCGCAACGCGGACAAGCCGAAGGTCGTGGTCGCTGAGTCTCGTCTGGCCCAGTCGTATCTCCCCGCCCCGCCCGAAGCCGACGTGGCCTTCGCGATGGCCCGGGCGACCAAGGCCGGAACGCCTCAAGGCGACATCGACTACGCCAAGCAGATGGAGTTCGGACGCAAACTCGCCACCGCCGTGAACAAGGCATGGGAGAAACTCGAGGCCGACCAGAAGGAAGCCGCCCGCGTCTCGCAGCTGAAGGACGCCCGCATCGTCGAACTGACGAAGGAGGTCGAGCGCGTGAAGAAGGACGCCATGTCCCAGACATGGACGCTCGTCGGTGCCGGTCTCGCCGTCATCGGGGCGCTGACGACCGCCTTCCTAGGCCCCCGCATCGGTCTTCCCCTGCTACTCTGCGGAGCGTTCTGCGGTTCCGTCCCCTTCATCATCGACTCGCCCTGGTTCGAGTATGCCGCCGGGGCGACCCTCGTCATCTCCTGCGGCCTCGGCCTCTGGTGGCTTGCCGATAAGGTGCGCGACTCGGTGAACAAGCCTGCCACCCCTTCCGACGATGTCCCGCCGCAAGAATAAGGGAGCCAAGGTCATCTGGCGCAAACTCGGCAAGGAGCGCGCATGGGGTCAGGCCACGATCGGTGAGAACCTCATCGAGATAGACCCCCGCCTAGGTGCCAAGCGTCAGCTGGAAGTCCTCTGCCATGAGCAGATTCACCTGACCTTCCCCGAACTCAGTGAGCCCCAAGTCGACCGCGCCGGCAAAGACCTCGCCGCCCTGCTATGGGCTCAGGACTACCGCCGCGTCCTCATCTCCCCCAACTCTAAGCCGCCCCGCATCTCGTGAGTCCTCCCCCGCCCATCAGCCCCGAGGACATCCCGAAGGAACTCAAGGACGGCATCGTCGCGTCAGTCCTTGGCGGCCTCGCCATGACGGCCCGCCTGCTGCTTTCCACGGAACCCGTCTCCTTGGGCTGGGTCGTGCGCCGTGTCCTCGCCGCCGCGATCACCGCGGCCTTGGTCGGGTACGGCATCCAAGACCACATCCAAAGCCCGGGCCTGCGGATGGGCGTCGTCGGTGCGGCCGGCTACGCGGCCCCCGAATGCCTGGACTACCTGATGCGGTACATCAAAGCCCGCGGAGAGAAGGAAGTCGCCGCGGTCGTCGGCAAACCTAAGACCAATGGGAAAGCCAAAGCCAAGCCTGCCAAGCGCAAGCGGTAACCTCCTGCTGGCGGTCACCCTCCTGACGGCCTTCGCGGGAGTCTCGGCCCTGTCGTCGGCATACATCGCCGGCTACGTCCTCGACCAACTGCAATCGACCGACGCCCTGGTCATGATCGTGACGGACGCGGGCCTGAAGTCCGACTCAGCCGACCTCGAGCGCAACATGAGCACGGCGACGCTGGCCCTGAAGTCCGTCCGCGACCTAGGGTGGGCCTTGGCCGTGGGGTGCTTAGGGGTAGGGGTGGCGGTCTTCTTACGCTCCCGCCGTCAAAACGCCTCCTGAGGGCAAGGAGAGGCCTTTAAGACCCCTTGACGCGGAGAGTCTATGGGGCATACTAGACCCCATAATGGCTCCCCCCTCTACCGAAAGGCACGGGGGAGTCGTCCTTTAGTAAACCCCCGGCCCTCTCGAAGAAGGTTTCTCTCGGGGGGTCTTTTGTGTCTTGCGGAAAGGTGCTTGACGAATGTGGAACAGTCCACCAAGGATGTTGACGCACCACCAATGAAGACCCTCATCGCCCTCTCCGTCCTCGCCATCCTCGGCTGGACCGCCGTCGTAACTTTCGCCGGCCCCGATCTCGCCAAGGCCATCGACCGCTCGCTTCCCGGCTACGTCGCCAAGAAGCCCGCCGCGGTTAAGCGCGTCCGCTAATTTCCCACCCACACCACACCATGAGCACCCTAGGTATCATCAAGATCAGCGAACCCGAACGCCTCGAGACGGCGAAGGACATCATCGTCGAGCACCGCGCCAAGGCCGGAGCCCGTGCGGCCTACGAACTGTACGGCCTCGACTACGGCTCCGGCAAGGTCGTCGTCACCCGTATCGACCACGCTCCCACGTCGGCCGACTTCAGCGCCTGCATCAACAAGAAGCGCATCGCCGTCCTCATCGACCGCCACAACATGGTCGTCGAGTTCCGCGGCGCCTGGAAGTCCGATACCCAGGGCAAGGTCGTCGCCTACGAATCCCAGCAGCAGGCCGACATCAACGCCGCCAAGTAATCTTCCCACCATGCCCAACGCAAACCACCCCTACACCGAGACGCTGACCTTCGCCGGTCGCGTCATCCCCCTCAAGCGCCCGATGGCCGTCTATGCCGCGAACCGCTTGCAGGCCATCCTCCCGCAGATCGCCGCGCTCAACGCCGCAGGCAAGTCGCAGGCCGATGCCGCCGCCGCCCTAGACACGACCGTCTGCACCCTGCGCCAGTGGCTCGACATCACCGGGACGCAGTGGGTCAACCTCAACCGCCGCGGCCCGTACCGCCGCCAGAAGTAATCGCCATGACCGACAAGGAAATCCACGCGTACAAGCGCAAGTTGCGCATCGCCGCCAACCCGGAGAAGTACAAGGCCTACGCCATCGCTTGGCAGAAGGCTAACCCGGACAAGTGCCGGGAAGCATCTCGCCGCTACTACGCAAAGAACAAACACAAGTGGGTCGCAAGGGTTCGCGCATGGCAGAAGGCCAACCCTGAGAGCGTGCGCGCCTCCGTCCGCAAGTGGCAGGCCGCCAACCCCGAGAAGCTGAAGGCCTATCGCCGGGCATACTACCTCCGCCGCAAGGCCGCCCGCCTCGCCCAATCCACCCATGCCTGACCCTTCCCATCGACCCTACCAACCCATGACCATAATCCGACCCGACTCCCTCCCCCGCTTCTGGTGGCTGTTCCCCTGGAGCATCGCCCGTCAGCTGCACAAGAACGCCGTCGCCCTCCGCGAACTGGCCGACAACCAGTCCACGACCATCACCAATCAGGCCAACATCCTTGGCCGATACATGGATCAGAACCGCGAACTGAAGGCCGAGGTCACCCGCCTCGCCCACTCCCGCGAGCACTGGATCGCGAAGCACGACCGGGCCTACGAGGTCGCCATGCACAACGAGAAGGTCATCCGCGAGATGGAGGAGCGCCGCCGATGAGCTCCTTCAAGCACCTCGACGGGATGCTCGGGCTCCTCTCGGAGCTCTACGAAATCAACTGCCGGGTGGAGTGCGGCGACATCTGCTCCGCGAAGACCGCCATCCAGTCCAAGCGCATGGAGAAGCTCCTGAATCACTACCACGAAGCCCTGAGCGAAGACGGCGCCAGCAAGATTAGCCTGCAAGCCTACGCCGCCGCCGGCGGATGGGTCGGCATCACCTACTCCTACGAGGTCGACGGCTTCGAGGTCTCCGGGTCGCAAGTCCCGAGACGCGTATAGTATGCGCTACCTCTCCGTCTGCTCAGGCATGGAGGCTGCGTCCGTCGCTTGGCATCCGCTCGGCTGGACTCCTGTCGGCTTCTCCGAAATCGAACCCTTCCCCTGCGCTATCCTCAAACACCGATTCCCCAATACTCCTAACTATGGCTCACTCACCGAATACCAATCATGGCCCCTCGAACCCGGAGAAATCGACCTTCTGGTCGGAGGCACACCTTGCCAGTCCTTCTCCGTCGCCGGACTCCGCAAAGGACTTGCCGACCCCCGGGGCAACCTCGCTCTCACCTTTCTTGGGCTGGCTGACAAGCTCAAGCCCCACTGGATCGTCTGGGAAAACGTCCCTGGTGTCCTGTCTTCGGGAGGAGGGCGGGACTTTGGTTCCTTCCTCGGGGCGTTGGTCGAACTCGGGTATGGGTTCGCCTACCGAGTGCTGGACGCTCAACACTTCGGAGTACCCCAGCGTCGTCGTCGAGTCTTCGTTGTCGCGTGTCTTGGAGACTGGCGAGCTGCCGCCGAGGTTCTATCTCTCCGCGAAGGCTTGCGCGGGTATCTTGAGACGGGCAACAAAAAGAGGAAAGGCTTTGCCTCCGATGCTGGAGCAGGCGTTGAGGCAGGCGGCCCAATCGGAGTCGATTTCCGGCACGAGCGATTTGAGCGAGACGGAACAGTAGGAACCATTCAGTCTAAAAGCACAGGCGGTTACAGTCTCAACTATGCCCCTGGCGTTGCCACCCCCATGGCCGTCCGCCGCCTGACGCCAGTCGAGTGCGAACGCCTACAAGGCTTTCCCGACAACTGGTCGCGCATCAGCTGGAAGGGTAAGCCCGAGGAGCAATGCCCCGACGGCCCGCGCTACAAGGCCTGCGGCAACTCAATGGCCGTCCCAGTCATGCGCTGGATCGGCGAACGCATCTCAACCTACAACTCACAACTATGACCCGCCCCTTCTCCATCGTCGCCCTGCTGCTCCTCGGTTTCAACGCCGCCGCCGCAGCTGAGGCCACCCTCCTCGAGTGTATCGCCATGGTCGAGTCCGGCCAGAACCGCAAGGCCGTGGGCAAGGCCGGCGAACGCGGAATGTATCAGGTCGGCAAACCCGCTTGGGACGACGCGAACGAGCGCCTGAAGCGGGAAGGTCACCACCACTTCCAGTGGTCGAAGTGGCGGGACGCGACCGCCCAGGACATGATCGCGGCCGCCCACCTCCGCACGATCCGCGACAACTTCAAGCGCATCGGCAAGCCCGACCCCTCCCCCGAACAACTCGCCCTGGTCTGGAACGTGGGATGGTCAGGCGCCGTCGACCGCAAGTTCCGGCCTAACGACTACGCCGAACGCGTCGCCAACCTTTTCCGCTTGTCCTCGGTGAAGCCCCGTTAAAGGGTCTTGCCCATGCATCTCACCGTGGCGATTGACCCAGGCGTTCAAGGAGGCATCTGCTGGGCATTGGACGGCGACCCTGTGGAGTGCGCTAAGATGCCCGGCTCTGATGTCGAGGTCTGCCAACTCCTCGCCGATCTCAGCTGCAAGGCTAAGGACGTAAGCCTCTACCTCGAGGAGCCGCCCCTGTTCGCCGGCAAGAACATCCCCGGCTCGGCCATCGGCAAACTTATGTGGAACACGGGCGTCCTCTACGGCGCCGCCGTCGCCATGGGCTGGAAGATTCACCGCATCCGCCCTGCCATCTGGCAGAAGACGCACACCTGCGGCACGAAGGGCGAACTGACCACGACCCAGTGGAAGAACAAGCTGAAGGCACGGGCCGCCGAACTGTTTCCCTCCGTCGACGTCACCCTCTGGAACGCCGACGCCCTCCTAATCTTCGACTCCGCCTCCCGCGGCGTCATCAACTAACCCTCTGGAGATACGTCGACTCATAGTACCGGCTACGCAGTGATGCGCACCAAGTCGGGCCCGACGTATCTCCTCACCCTCTCCCCAATGAAGAAAGACAACAAACCCTCTCCCGACTACCGCGTCATCGCGGACTCGTCATACATCGTTTTACCCGATCAGAAGGTCGCCCGGCTCCTGACCCCGACCGTCCGCGGCGGCGTGACCTACTACAACCTCTTCGTCCCCGGCTACACGCGGATGTCCCTCGCCGACATCGAGGCCACCATCAAGGCCGGTGAAGTCACGAAGGCCGAGCAGGCCTCCAAATAATCTCCCACCATGAGCAAACAGCCCACACCCACCACCGCCACCTCCGCCCTCGTCCAAGCGCTCGCCGCCCTGGACAACGTGAAGGCCAACAAAATCAACCCGGCCTTCAAGGCCAAGTACGTCTCCCTCGACGCGCTGCTCGACGCCATCAAGCCCGTCCTGCTCGACCACGACCTCGCTCTGATCCAGACGCTCGTCAGCCAGGAGGGCAAGGTCGGCGTGTCCACCGCCTTCCTCCACGCGTCCGGCGAACGCTTCGAGTTTGGCACCCTGCTCGTCAAGGCCGAGGGTCTGACCGCCCAGCAAATCGGCGGGGCCATCACCTACATCCGCCGGCAGTCCATCCAGACTGCGTGCGGCATCTCGGTCGACCTCGACGATGACGGCGCCGTGGCCTCTGGCTTCCGCCCTACGCCCTCGCAGGCCTCCGCACCTGCCTTCTCCCCTACCCCTCGCCCCTTGACCAAATGAGCAAGCCCGACTTCGACCCGTTCGACCCGGTGAACGCCGCCATGCGTCACCTTCAGAACCAGAACCTTCTCGCCGCCGAAGAGGCCAAGCGCAAAGCGATGATCTACGCTGGCAACGAACTCGCCCGCGTCCTTGATGACATCGCTCAGGTCGGTCAGCTCGACGCCATCGCCAAGGCCGTCGTCATCGCCACCATCGCCAAGTGGAACCGGGCTAAGACCGGGCAACTCTGATGGCTGACATCCCCAAAGGAATCGAGAAGATCGCGACGACCGTCCCCAAGCAGTACGCCCTGCTGCTCTTCCTGGACGGCTTCCCCTACGTCGAGATGACCGCCCGCAAGTCGGCCGACTTCATGACCGACCTCAACTCATGGAAGCGCAAGACCTACCCGTCCCTCGCCCGGTCTGACGTCCGTTACTTCACGCTTGCCCCTAACGGCGAGATAAAGGAACTTACCTTTACGCCCGTCCGCCAATGACCAACCGCGACAACATCCAGCGCCTCGTCGAGAAGGTCACCAGCGACCTCGCCGTGGTCAAGTCGCTCGCATCCCGCATCGAGATGCACGTCGAAGACCTGACGACCCTATCGGACCTCGCCTCCGCCGCGCTCACCGAACTGTCCGTCTTCACCGATCACGTCGAGACCGCTGACGAAGCCGCCCAGGTCAAACCTCTGCATGATCGCGTGCACGTCCTCGTCGTTCAGCTGCGCGTCCTCCGCAATACGCTCGAGGCCATGGAGAATGCCGGTGAAGCCGCCCTCGCCGACGTGCGCCGCATCTCGGCCAGCGTCGAAGAGTCCGCCCCCGAGGACGACAGCCTGTGAGCAAAGCCTGTGAACTGTGCAAGGGTGCGTGTTGTGAGAGCATCCTGCTCCGCATTGACACGTCTCCGATTGAGACCGAGTTCTACGACGCTCGCGGTTCAGTTTTCCAAATGCACGGCTTTCAATACGCGGAACTTCCCGCCCGATGCCCTTACCTGTCCAAGGCTGGTAAGTGCATGACCTACGCCCAACGCCCGGTCGCCTGCTCTCGCTTTGCCGTGGGCTCGACCATGTGCGTGACCGCCATCCAGCGCCGCCGCCCCGATCAGGCCGACGCCATCATGGCCCTCCTCTGATTTCCACCAACCCAGAACACCAACACCATCCCATGCCCGACCTCATCACCGAACGCGTCATCTATGACGGCATCCAAGCGCTTAACCAGTCACTGGCGAAAGAACTTGTCTACAAATCCCCGGCTCACGCCCAGGCTTACCTCAACCGCACCCGCGAAGACTCCAAAGCCCTCCGCGTCGGCACCGCCGTCCACAAGCTGGCCCTCGAAGGCCTCGACGCCTACAACGCCACCCACGCCATCGCCCCTGAGGTCGACAAGCGCACGAAGGAAGGCAAGGCCGCGTGGGCTGAGTTTGTCACCGCCAACGAAGGCAAGGCCATCCTGACCGCCGAAGAAGGTGCCTTGGTTGACGCTGTCGCCAACTCCGCTGCGGCCTGCATGAAGGCCAACGGCATCGTCCTATCGAAGACCGAGGTGATGTTCACCGCGTTCATCGGCGACACCCTAGTTAAGTGCGCCATCGACGGTATCTCTGACGACGGCTACATCTACGATCTGAAGACCTGTGAAGACGCCAGCCCGCACGGCTTCCTTCAGGCCGTCCGCAAGTACAAGTACGCCCTCCAGGCTTACTTCTACCGCCACGCCGTCGAGTCCGCCTACAAGTGCCGGGTGCTCGGCTTCCGCTTCATCGCCGTCGAGAAGGAGCCGCCCTATGCACACGCGGTCTACGAGCTGGGGCCGGAATTGATGACCGGGGCCGCCTTCGACTTTGAGCGCGCGCTAACCCTCTACAAGGACTGCACCGCCTCGGGCAACTGGCCCGGCTACCAGACCCAGATCACCACCATCGACATCGCCGCCAAGCCCACCGCCGCGACTAACATCAACTTCGCCTAACACCATGACCACCGAAAACGACCGCCCCCCGCTCACGTCCATCAGCGCGAACGGCACCTACAAGCTGAAACTCATCAAGCCCAAGTTCGAGAAGGTCAAACAGTGGGAGGACGGCACCACGTCCTGCCGCCTGTTCTTCGTCGACGATAAGGGCTTCTGCCTGTCCAAGAACTTTTCCAGCAAGTACGGCAAGGCGCTCGCCATGCTCGTCGGGAAGTTCTCCGGCAAGTTCACCAACGAGATCCGCTTGGACGCGACCCCTGCCGAGTATATGCAATACCTGGAGCCCGCCTGCGGACAGACCATCCTCGTCGGCGTCGAGGTCGAGCCCAACGGCGAGTGGCAGGGCAAGCCTCAGTACAAGTACAAGATGACGTACCCTAAGGGCTCGCAGAAGCCGACCGTGCAGGACAACCCGCCTCCCGAGGGCGTGCCCTTCTAACGCCCGTGACCGACGCTCCCACGCCGATGGCCCCTCCCACCCTTGTCCTCGTAAGCGGTTACGCAAGGGCCGGGAAGGACACCCTCGCTTCCGGCATCCTCGAGTGGTCCCAGCGACCCGCCGAGCACATTAACTTCGCCGACGCCCTCAAGGAGGCCGCGAACCACTACATGGATTACCTCGGCCTTGACGGCGACTTCTTCAAGGAGGACTTCAAGGTGGATAACCGCGACTTCCTCGTCCACGCGGGCAAGTTCGCACGGCGCATGGATCGGGACGTTTTCGCCCGCCACTTCGCCAACTGGTGCCCGGTGATGAAGCACCACGACCAACCCTCCCCTGAGACTGTGGTCTGCTCAGACTGGCGCTACATCAATGAGCTGCGCGTCTGCCAGGACATCCTCTGGGAGAAAGGCTGGAAGGTCCGCACCGTCTACGTGGCTACCGCTGGGGTCGGCCCGGCCAACGACGAAGAGCTCGATAGCATCGCCGAGATACGCGCGTCCCACCTGTTCGACCAGGAGTACATCTTCAGGCCGAACGCCCGCAACCAGATCATGACCGAAGGCCGCAACCTCGCCCGCCAATGGAGACTATGAACCCCGAGACCCTCGCGTGGGCTCGCAAGGTCGGCATCACCCCCGACCGCTTGGCCTTCCTGCTGGCCTGCCCCAAGTACACCCGCACCGGGCGAAACGATAAGCCCGCCTACATCAAGGCCGAAAACCCGAACCACCACCTCCAGAAACTCGGCGACTGCTATTGGTTCCGCTTGCGTCGTCGCGGCAAGGACATCGTCGAGAACATCGCCAGCGACCTCGAAACCGCCCGCAAGCGCCGTGACGAGATGCTCGCGGCCTTCGACGCCGGCAAGCCCATCCCTTACATCAACGTCCGCTGATGAGCCTTAAAGCAGATTATGGGCAGGCAATTAAAGCGGCCATTTATCAACTCGATCACAAGACAACCACTAACGAAGCGGCAAAACTTTTTGGGGTTAAGCCTGTAAGCATCAGGCATGCCAGGAGAAGAAAAAACATAGCGCACCCTTTCCCTAAAAAAAGTCACTGCGTAAAGGCCGCCAAGCTTCTCATCTGCGGAGAGATTAACCTTAATACTGCAACTGAGACATTGGGTGTTAAAAGACAGTCTCTCGTTAGCGCGGTAAACAGGCTTGGTGGAAGCATGATGTCAGTAAGAGAAAACAGGCGTCTTTATTTTAACCATGGGACGCACTATTACTTCCGACTTAGGACGAAGGGTAAAAATGTCCTTAAGTTCTTATCAAAGGATTTAAACGTCGCCCGGATAAAGCGCGACAAACTCGAGCAGAAGCTCGGACTTTCCAAATGAGCACCCCGACACGCTTCGTCGCTTTCGGTGATAATCACGGCGACATGGCCGACGAGAACGCCGTCGAGGCCTTGTGCGAGTTCATCAAGGACTACAAGCCGAGCGTGCGCATCCACCTCGGCGATTGCTTCGACTTCCGATCACTGCGCCGTGGCGTAGGCACCGACGCCGAAGGCGCTGAGTCCCTCATGTCGGACATCCAAGGCGGGGAGGACTTCCTCGAGCGCACGAAGCCCACCGTCTACCTGATGGGCAATCACGAGCACCGGGCAGTCGCCATGCAACACACCTCGGGCTCCGCACTGGTACGCGACTACTGCGCCGACCTCGAGGCCCGCATCCGCACCGCCGCGAAGAGCTGCGGAGTGAAGACCATCTTGCCCTATCATGCCGAGAAGGGTGTCTACCGTCTCGGGCCTGTCGCCTTCATCCATGGCTACGCCCACGGCCTGAACGCCACCGCCGAGCAGGGCAAGCACTACGCTGACCGCGGCGGCGCTCTGATCCACGGCCACACGCACACCCTCGCCCAAGTCAATCTGACGAAGGCCGAAGGCGGCGCCGCTTTCTCCGCCGGCTGTCTCTGCCAGAAGGACGCCATGGCTTATGCCTCTCACCGCCTTGCGACCTCCCGCTGGGGCTCAGGCTTCGCCGCCGGCTGGGTCGACGGCAAGGACTGGAAGGTCTGGCTCGTCCACCGCGTCGGCTCCCGCTGGGTCTGGACGACCGACCTCAAGGTCTTCACCCCGAAGAGCAAATGAGGCGCTTCGACCCCGCCCGCCTCATCGAGGCCTTGCGCCAGGAGAACAACATCCCGCCCCCTAAGGGCTGGTTCACCGTCGAGCAGATCAGGCAGGAACTCCAACTCGCCCACGCCCGCAACGCATCCTCCCGGGCCTGCGACCTAGCCCGCCGCGGCCTGCTGGAACGTCAGCCCCATCAGTTCAAAGCGAAGACAGGCCAATGCCATATGGCGTACGTCTACCGCCCGCTCCCGCCCTATCGGTCAGTGAAGGAAGCCGCCGAAAGACTGTCCTCCCATAATCAGGACACCGTGCCCAAGGGCTGGGCCCGCATCGTCGACCTCGCCGTCGAGCTGCGCGTCTCCGATGTCGCCGTCCGTGGCCGCGTCTCCCGGGCAGGACTCAAGCCCCGCTACTTCAAGACCTCCCGCGGCATCATCGGCCTGCACCGTAACGCCTACTACCTCAAGAGCGCCGTGCTGGCCCTCTACCGTTAAAACATTTGACGCAGGGCCTCCACGCCCCCATCCCTCCCCTCCTCTCTTCTCATGATCCCGCCGAACAACGTCGCCGCGGAACGCCATCTCATCGGCGTCCTCCTCCGCGATGCCCTCCCCTTCCCGCCCGACCTCAAGGCCTCCGACTTCTTCGAGCCTGCCCATCAGGACATCGTCGGCGCTATCCTCTCCCTAGCCGTCGACGGCATCACGGCCGACGAACTGACCGTAACCCAGAAACTCCGCGAAGTCGGCTCCCCCATCGAGGCCGGCACCGTCTCGCTCCTGGTCAGCGACTCGGGCTCGTCGACCTATCGGCAGGAACATGTCGACCTCATCGCCAAGGCCTCCCTGCTGCGCAAGGCCTCCGAGATCGTCGCGAACGCCACCGACCCCGACGTCCTCCTCGAGCACTATGCCCGACTAGCTGAGACCCGCAAGGCCTCCAAGCGCGAGAAGGACACCGGCGAATGGTTCGACCTCGACGCCCTAGACAACTTCGACCCCCTCGAAGACAAGACCGTCCTCGTCGGCAAGGCCCGCCGCTGGCTCTGCGAAGGTTACGCGGTCAGCATCGTCGGCTTCTCCGGCACGGGCAAGTCGTCCCTCATGATGCAGATCGCGACCTCGTGGGCCCTGGGGCAATCGACCTTCGGCCTCGCTCCCGTGCGTCCCCTGCGGACGCTTATCCTTCAGGCCGAGAACGACGGGGGCGACATCGCCGAGGCTTGGCAGGGCTCGACGTGCAAGATGACCGAGAGCGAGAAGACCAGGCTCAAGCAGAACA
>Ga0209704_1000115_pt1 | contig 14239 bp, 14 predicted proteins | sample PPLLaktember2015_FD_187258 | JGI IMG/M metagenome (GOLD analysis project Ga0209704, IMG submission 187258) | Freshwater sediment microbial communities from Prairie Pothole Lake near Jamestown, North Dakota, USA - PPLs Lake P7 Core (6) Depth... | ecosystem: Environmental > Aquatic > Freshwater >... | reverse complement strand
GGGTATAACCAGTCTGCCCACACTTTTATTCATCCCGGTGAAAGGTGATCCTCAGGCTGCCATGGGTGCCCTGCCAAAAGAGAGCCTTGTGAAAGCCATCAACGATGTTTTGTTGGTTAAATAAATAGAGTGGTTGTTGCTCAACTGATGATGGTCATCCGGTAAAACATCCTTCCGGTGACTATTCCATTTGACCCAGCCTCAACACCCAAACTGAAAGGGTGTCGGCAGCAAAAATCCTGGGTTGCCTGTTGATTCCGGCATGAATTTTTCTGAGGATAGAAGCTTCAGAGACTCTTCCATCCCGGCTAATTTCCGTTCTTTCAATAAAAGTCAGTAATGCAGCGTATGAATCCGGGCCGGTGCGGGAAAAATTCCGGTTGATTTGAACAGAATCATAAACCATACGAGAGACCAATACCTCATCCCTCAACGCGCTTTGAACCAATTGCACGATGCTGAATTCCTGACTCTTCTCATTACGGTCTGGAACAATCTTCACCTGTACAGTATCAGATATGAAAAGGTTAAGGATCATTTCCCCTGTTTTTTCCCGATAGTCAGGAAACAGCGAAGTGTCGGCCATGATCCGGAGGTAATCGGCAAAATCATTCAGTTTTTGTTTGGCTGCTTTTTCATGTTCATACAGGGAAGCTTCGCTTAGGAACCCGGCATCAAACTGCGATTCCATTTCCTTTCTCAGGTTATTGATCTGTGTCTCCTGATCCACATTTTCGCTTTGTTCTCCACATTTTTCAGCCTTTAAAAAGATGAAAAGGAGGAGCATCCCTGATATTTTTAAGACACTTTTCATCTTACCCTTTCTCCTATTCTGAACCGGAGGATCACAATCTTATCATTTCTCATTTTTGTTTCCAGGATTTCAAGGTTTTTAAGACTGCCTGCCGGGACACTGAGTCTGTCGATAAACTCCTGTTTGGTAAACAATTCAACACCGAGTCTCCTCGATCCGCTGCCCACCTGGCATATCATTGCCCCGTCGTCAATGATCGAATTCAGCTGCTCTCTTCTTTTTTGCCATTCATCCAATTTCATTTCTGAAAAATAATGGATCATCCGGGCAAAATCATCCGGCTGCAACCCTATTTTCTGATCCCGGTCAAATGTTCTGACGATACGTCTGACAGTGTCCGTTTTATAGTAGGGAGCGCTCACCAACAGTTTCAGATCTCTTTTATCGGTTTTTAATACACATAGTCCGTTTGAATCGGAGAGATAATTTACAGGGGGTTCTTTCCCGGATAAAAGGACGATTTCAATTTTGTCGTTTTGAATAAGTTCTTTCGTCAGCGAATCGTAAAACCGGAATTGATATTCCCTGTAGCTGACCATCTGATAAACTATAAATATAAGCAGTACCATGCCGGTTACCACCACAGGGAGAAGAATAAACCAGCGGTTGGCGGATTTGATTTTTAGCGCCGGATTTACCTGATTCTCTGTTCTGAACAGGAAATCGTCCCAGTTTAGGTACCCGGCATACCTACTGAGAAGGTTCAGCATATCAATTCTGGGTACGGCCTGGTCCTTCTTTTTGAAATGGTTGTAAAACCACTTTTCACTGACATAAGCATTGACCTTTAGCCGGAGTTCTTCCTGAAAATCGGTAATCTCCCGGCTTTTCCATTCAGCCATCTCCGGGTTGATGCCCGGGTAGGTCAACTGCATGGTGGCAACGATCTTTTGCTTCAGCAACTCAAAACTATTTATGTTTCTGGTGGACAAAGCTGTTTAATTATTCAGATTACCAGATGAAAAATGCACGTAAAATATTTGCAGATGTTATGCAGGCAATTTGCAAAGATTGTTGTTCCGGTGAAATTAAATTTATGATCTGTTTTTTTTGCCAAGTATCAAATTTACAAAATTTTATTGCACGATTACAACAACGTTTAAAATTTGAAGTGATGAAAAAACTGATTATTCTTGTTTTGGTTATTATGCTTTCAGGCCATGTTTTCAGCCAGAAAATCCATCCCGATTCAGTAAAAGTGAATCTCAAGAAAGCCATGACTTTTTTCCGGGAAGGTAAAAAAACTGAAGCCAACGGAATATATTCCGTTCTGATGAAGGAATACCCTGCATGCCGTGAGGCCGTCCAGGGGTGGCTGATTGCCAATATGAAAAGGTCGCCGACCGGTGAACTGGAGGCTATTCTCCAGTTGGATTCATTAAACAAAATTTATCCTGAAAACACCGGGATTATTTTTTTCAGGGCATTTGTGAAAGTGGAATACGGTAAAAATGAAGAGGCATTCTTAGATGTGGAGAAACTGATAGCCATGCAACCCGACTCGGCAGATAACTGGGTACTAAAAGGGCAACTGATGCATGAAATGAAAAGGTACCCGGAAGCGGTGGAATCATTTGATAAAGCGGCAACGCTGAATCCCCTTAGAACGGATGTCTGGGGAATGAAAGCCTCAGCATTGGTTCAGGCCGGGAAGCATGAAGAGGCTCTTATTGCTGCAAATAAAGGGGTGGAACTTACTCCCGGGAATGCAGGAGCGATTTATAACCGGGGCTGCATTTATGCCCTGAAGGGAGACAAGGCCAAAGCCCTGGCAGATCTGAGGAAAGCCCTTGAAATCAATCCCGGGATGAAGCAACATGCCAGGTCAGATGAAGATTTTAAAAGCTTGTGGGAGGATGAAGAATTCAAAACAATTACAAAATGACAGTCAAAGAATTACTCCATCAGTATGCTATCAGGAGAAATCTGTTTTTATCGCTATCTCTCCTGGCAGCCGGAGGGTTGCTCATACTGGTCGCTTCACTTATCGGAATCTCCGATAATCTTCCCGGGATACTCTTATGCTTCCTGGGTATTATATCGTTGATCTTTGCATTTATCCATCACTGGCGGAATGCAAAAAGTTATAAAGTGCTTTTAATTGTCTCGGTTATCGGCTTGTTTGTTTTTGTGATACTTCATAACTTACTGGAAGGTGCAGGGCACCATTTTGAAAATAGTCACCTTTTATTATCGCAATTATTGAATATTCTCTCCGTCATTTTTTTCCTGGGTGCTGTTTTGGTTTGCCCCTTTACCATTCTGATAGGTTTGGCTGGATATCTCATTATCAAGGACCGGAGCGAAATAAAAAATAAAAAAGTAAATGAAAATTCGAAAAACTGAAGATAAACGATGAATAGTTTTATGTTTCGGGAAGCGGGAAAATAGATTTTCCCATTTTAATTGTTATGTATTTCCAATTTGGGGAAAAAAGAGTAAATTGTAAGAAATAACTAAACTGGAGGACTTTAAAATGATCGAACATGTACACAACCACATTACTTCTGAACTGAATCAGAATACCAGGACGGATACCATCTTTATCCTGACTTCAATTTTACTGAACCTGATCACTCTTTCTGTAAATTCCGGCATGGTGAAAGATTCGCGTACCAACACGTCAACCCTGATTGTCATGTTTGTTTTTGTCGGATTGATTGTTTTAATTAACCTGGTGGTCGTTATCGGATTGATGAAGGGGAAACAAACCCGGGAGAAGCTGCTGTCGGGTCTGCTCATGATGTACAAAGACAAGGAAGTGGATAAATATTATGATGTTACTTTATTGAGCAATTACAACCTGAGATACAACCTGTTCATCATGGTGGTGGTTTTTACAGGGATCATTGCTACAGTGGTTCCTTTTATCCTCAGATAAATACATGTCTCAATCCCTCCTTGTGCAGATGATTGATAGGTGAATCATCCATGGAAGAGTAGAATCCTTTTCCAGATTTGTAATATCTCACCTGATTCATTTTTCTCAATGTCCTCAACTGGTGCGAGATAACTGACATGGAGGTACCAATGATGGCGGCAATCTCCCCCTACACAAAGTTCATTCTCCAGGCATAAAGCAAAAATGATTTTGGTTCTGGCAGGATCACTCATGGCTTTGAATGTTTCAGCCAGAAGCTGAAAACACCTTTCCGTCTTCATTTTGACTTTTACCTCCCCTACCTAATCTTTTTCGATACAGGTAGGTCCCGGCTCAGTGTTACTCCGAATTTTCAGATATACTAAACGGAAATTCCTGTCTCCGAATTCTTCCGGTTGTGCCTCAGTTATGAATAAACATTGGCCGGACTATGAAATAACAGTCGGATTTTTGGGCAGTATGACAGTAAATTTTGTCCAAATACCCAGTTCACTGCTAACCGAGATCTTTCCATTATGATTTTCAACGATCTGTTTAACAATGGAAAGACCCAATCCCGAACCGGTTTTGATATCTTTCGGAACATTGGATGCCCGGTAAAATTCATCAAAAACTTTTGACAACTCTTCCTTAGGTATCCCGATTCCGGAATCTGAGACTTCAGTGATGAAATGATTAAGCCGGCTTTTTATTTTCAGTTCGATAGATCCATGAGGTGGTGTGTACTTGATGGCATTCAATAACAGATTGGAATATATTTCCTCCATCGTGAACGGATTCCCTGTAATCGTCTGAATTGACCGGTCAAAGTCAACCACAAAATCAATTGATTTTTCATTCAAAAGGATTTGGATTGAAGCCACTACCCTATTGATCAGATCTTTAAGCAAAAATTCCTCAAATTCATTATCGTGTTTCAGCCTTTTCCTGGTAAGGTTCAGAAGGTTTTTAATAAAACCGGAAAGCAATTCTGTACGATCATAGGCACGATTGATGAACTCTTCCTGCACCTCGTTGATCGGGCCTGCTATTTTGGTCCGGATGACTTCAATACAACTGAGTATCGCGGCGACATGACCTTTGATATCATGTGTCACCCGGAGGACATATTCATTTTTTAGTTTGTCTTTGTTTTCTAACTCAGTATTTGTTTTAACATAGGTCTCTTCACTTTTTATCGACCTGGAGATGATCATATGCGAAAGACTTACCACGAGTACCGACGTGCAGGTAAAGACGACACCGGCTCCGAAAACATATAATTTGTTTTGATACAGGTCATGATCTATAAAACCCTCCAGAGGGAAATGGGGAATCAAAGAATAACACTCCAAAAGCGCAAGCATAGTTGCCAGAAGGATGGCAAATGCCACATAGAGATAACTTTTAAGCGTCGAAAATATGGAGCTGGCAATGATCAGATGAAAAAAATAGAAGAGGAACAATGGATTCTCGATACCTCCTGAATAATGCAAAATGAGCGTTAGAATGATTAAGTCGGTAATAATCTGAAAATGTATTTCATTTTTGATTTTTGGGATAATACCGGTGTTTCCATGTTTTGTGATGTATTTCAGGATTATGTTGTGTAAAATATTGAGTGCAAGAAGAATTACTGAAAGGATGTAAATCTGGTTTTCCCGGATGGAGATCTGGAACAAATGCCGCATAGCAAAAGTAGAGATAATCAGTATGAACAAGGCTATCCATCTGATTCTGACGAACCATTTGGCAAAGAGGATATGCGCAGGAATCAGTTTTTCATCCATAATCGTAAAATAATCCGTCAATCTGTGCCAATAACTGCTCATCTGTAAAGTGTCTGCCCCTTATTGCTGATGACGGGCAGGCAGCCACACAAACGCCGCATCCTTTGCATAATGCGCTGATAATATGACTATGTCCTTTTTCTTTATCAAATTCAATGGCGCTGAATGGGCAAAGCTGGTTGCAAAAACGGCACCCCGAGCACTTATCTTCATTCACTTCCGAATACAGGGCATCCACCTCAATCCTGCCTTTGGCAATTCTGCCTAGAATCCGGGCTGCTGCAGCTCTTGACTGAGCTACGGTATCGGGAATATCCTTTGGCGCAACACAGGTTCCGGCGATAAAAATACCGTCTGTTGTAGTAGCGACAGGTTCCAGCTTTGGATGACTTTCAATGAACCATCCGTCCTTATCCTGGCTGATATTTACAATCCGTGCTATTTCGTGCGAATCTTCACGGGCTTCCATCCCAACCATAAGGATGATAAGGTCAGCCGGGATTTCAATAAGTTCCCCCGAAAGCTTTTCATTAACTTCTATAAGCATTTCACAGTCATCTTTCGGTGATGCCTTGTGGATGACCGGTCTGTCCCCTTTTTCATACATCAGGAACAGAGTTTTGGCTTCTGATGACCGGCGATAAAAATCCTCATGTCCCTTTCCAAAGGCATGCATATCAATATAGACATCTGAGATATAACAACCGGGAATTGCAGATTTTATTTCCTGAGCATATTTTAACGCGGTCATACAGCAGACCCTTGAGCAATAGGTGTGAAATTCCTGACTGCGGCTTCCGACACAATGGATAATAGCAACATATCCGGGAATTTTGCCCTCTTTGGTTTCAATACGTCCGGTACGTATCATTTTTTCCAATTCAAAAGAAGTAATGACATTGGGCAACTTTCCATACCCATAATGAATGATTCTTGAGGCATCAAATTCTTTGTACCCGGTGCAAACCACGACATTTCCGATTTCCACCTCTACCGGTTTGTTATATGCAGCCAATTTAACGTTGGGTGACTGAATGGTAGCTTTGAAATTTCCAATAAACCCTGTTAACTCGGTCACTTTTGAGGCAAGAAAGACATTGACTTTTTCACTGTCCAATATACGTGTTATTCTTTCTGTAAGCAGATCAGTGGCTGAATAGAGATAGGGTGCGGTAAGGTCGACCCGTGCAAGATTTCCTCCAAGGTGGTCATCTTTTTCAACAAGATAAACTGTATTACCGGCATCAGCCAGTTCGAGAGCAGCGGTCATACCTGCAATACCCCCGCCGATTACCAGTACATTCGGACACATCCTGACAGATATACTATCCAATGATTCATGGAGCCGGACGCGACAAATGGCTGCATGCACAAGAGCCTTTGCTTTTTCAGTTGCTTCAATGGGATCGGTGTGCACCCAGCTGCATTGTTCCCGTATGTTGGCCATCTCCAACAAATACTGATTCAGGCAGGCAGATTTAAGGGCAGTCCGGAATGTCCGTTCATGCATATTGGGACTGCAGGCAGCCACAACCACCCTGTCGAGATGATTCTCCCTGATATCCTGGGTAATCATTTCCTGTCCAGGATTGGAGCACATATATTTATAGGTTCTGGCAAGAACAACATCGGGAAGACCAGCAGCAAAGCTGACAACAGCATCCACATCCACTATTTTGGCGATATTTGTTCCGCAACTGCAAATATATACACCTGTTCTGCAATTATTCATGTACTCTTTATGTTATTTGATTAAGACCAAATAAGGATCTGTTACTACTTTCTGCCGGATGATGGCATCTCTGCGGATAGCTGCCAAATACATGGCCATCGGCCGGTAAATAAGATGGGCCCATTTGGTGAAAGGCATCCTAAGCAGCCAGGGTACAACAACCATCAAATGGAACACATAGGTGATATTTGCCAATTCGAAAAGGCCGGTACGATGAAAAACATGCTGGAAGATTCCCGTCAAAACAATGATAAACAATAAAGTAACAAAAACCCAGTCGGTACCATGAGACTTTTTATATTGCACATAGTTTTTCTTCAGGCGTTTCCGGATAAAATAAATTGTACCAGACAGCAAACCAATAGTGGCCAGGTACCCGAAAATATGTACTGGCCAGTGAATCTCAGGTCCTGCCTGGAGTTCTTCAATAAAAACCATCACTATAACCAGCATAGTAACATATCCCAGCATCAGACCAAGATGGATAAACCAGGGCATAAAAAAGGGATGTTTATGCTTTTTCTCACACTCAGAATACCGTTTCTGAGTGAAAAAATGCCATGGCAGCTGGTATAACTCCTTTAAATAAAGCCACCAGGGTACGGAGAAGGTGGTCCCTTTAATCATGACCAGGTACCACATGTGGATGGCATTCACAACAAGAAAAACCGCGAGGATGGCGCCAACCATGAGGTCAAACTGATGAATGAACGTACTGGGCAGAAATGCTCCCTCTCCATCGTAAATATGAACAGAACCACCTGAGAATCCGTAATAACCCAGGAAAATTCCGGTCAGCAATGAAATGAACAAAACTGAAAGGATTTCGATCCGTCTTGATTTAAAGAAAAGAGCGGCAATTCCCGTGAAGTCATATCGTGAAATAAGCCACCGGCGCAGGCTCATCATAGTCTCCCCCGGATCAGCTTCCCTCGGGCATTGGGTTGAGCATTGACCACAGTAATAGCAAAGCCAGGGTTCAAGGGTGGTTTCAATTTTCTGCGACAATCCCATCTGTAATAAGCGCATCGATTTCCTAGGAAATTTATATATTTCGTCTGCATGTGGACAGACAGTTGAGCAATCCCCGCACTGATAGCATAATTGTACATCTTCGGCGCCATAATGGTCCAAAACATCAATAAACTTAGGATCGACTCTGATTGGCATGATGACCCCCTATATGGTATGTATTTTTTTTGCCCTTGCTTCAATTTTACTCAGGGAAAGGCTGCTCATATTCCCGATTCCTTTCCCGCTTGTCAGACTCCCCAAAACTCCGGCAGCCACTGCGGAGGCTTGGGCCACTGTATCCGGAATGTCTTTCGGAGCCTGGCACATTCCAGCCACATAAATGCCACCCTTGTCGGTTTCAGTAGGCCTGCCGTTGTAATCCAGCTCCGAGAACCACCCATCATTATCCCTATGTACGCCCAGTATCCTGCTGAGCTCTTCTGTTCCACGGGAGGGTATAAGGCCAACTGCCAAGACAACCATATCGACTTTGAACTCGACTAACCTGTCGTTGAAGATATCCTCCCCGCGTACCTGCATTTGTCCGTTGTGCATGGTAACAGAAGCAGAATGGCCCCGAACCACAAATGTCCCTTCCTGTCTGATCCTGTCTGCAAACTCTTCATAACCCTTTCCGAAAGCCCTCATATCAATATAGAATTCATACACATTGACATTTGGAACTTTTTCTTTGATCAGGTGGGCGAATTTCAGGGAATACATGCAGCATACGCGGGAGCAATACGGATTATATTTTTTATTTCTGGATCCCACACAATGAATGAGCGCAACACTTTCCGGCGGTATACCCTCCGGCGAAAAAACCCATTCCTCCTCCTTTGTTTTTTTATTTAACCGTTTGGTTTTGGTAACAATCCTTCCACCTGTCGTCCCCGACGCATTGGTAAGGCGCTCAAATTCCAGGGAGGTCAATACATTGGGAAACACGCCATATCCGTACTGTTCTATTTTACTGACATCCAGAAGCTCATAGCCAGTTGCAAGAATGATATTTCCCACTTCCAGATCAATTATTTTGTCAGTCTCATCCAGGTTGATGCATTCCTTGGGGCATTTTTTTACGCAAACGCCGCATTTTTTCCCATCTGAGAGTATGTAAGTGCATTTTGTCTCATCGATAAGATAGGCATTGGGAACTGCCTGCGGAAAAGGGATGTAGATGGCTTTTCGCACAGAAATTCCTGCATCGAATTCACTTTCGACCTTTACAGGACATACTTCTGCACAAAGATTACAAGCCACACATGATTTGACATCAACATATCTGGCGCTTTGTCTGATTTTCACCCGGAATGATCCGGGTTTACCGCTTACAGAAACCAGTTTGGATCTGGACAATAATCTTATCATTTCATGTTGCCCGACGGAAACCATTTTCGGTGTAAGGATACAGGCCGCACAGTCCAATGTGGGAAATGTTTTGTCAAACATAGCCATATGCCCCCCTATTGTTCCGGTTTGCTCAACCAGGAACACCTGTTTGCCGGCGTTGGCGATTTCAAGGGCTGATTGTATTCCGGCAATACCTCCACCGATAATAAGCGTTGAGTGGTTTACCGGATTCCCCCCCGGTACGGCAGCCAGCGGGAACGGAACCCCCAGTGTGGCACAGGCTACAATAGCCTTAGCCCGGTCCATTGCGTTTTCTCCTTTAGCCCCATGTTCCTGAAAGGAAGCAAGCCGTATTTCATTGGTATTGGCTCCTGCCATGGCCATGGCTTTCGTAAAAACAGGTTTGAAATAGCCGGGCATATCTCCTGCGATTACCAGCCTTTCCAGATTGCCTGATCTGATCATTTCGCAAATATCTTTTACATCGGGAGGATGTCTTAATTTTAAAATCCGGACAGTTTCGACTTTAGGAAGATTTGCCGAATACTTTGCGATGGCCTCAATATTCAGATTTCTGGTTTCTTCCATTTGGCAAAAAAAGACTCCGGTTCGCATGGTTCTTTCTTTCGGTTGTTTACTGTAAATACCTTTCCGCAGAGGACTTTAATCTCTTTTCAATCGCTGCTGTAATTCACCCCCGGCATTGCGGATATCAACGATAATCGGCATTTGTCCCGGCAAGCAGTGGGTAGCACATGAAAAACAGGGGTCATATGCCCTGAAAGCCATCTCAATCATATTCAGAATGCCTTCAGATACAACAACACCCTTTTTGATCAGACCTTCAGCGGCTTTTTTGATCGACATACAGATGGCCGCATGGTTGTTTGTCGTTCCGACGATGAGGTTGACTTTGGTGACAATCCCCTTTTTATCTGTCCAATAATGGTGAGTAAGCGTACCTCTCTGAGCTTCAACAATACCTACTCCTTCACCCGGAATCGGACCAAGCTGTGCCCGCAATTCCCTGCCGGTGATTTCCCGGTCCATAGCGAGTTCCAGACACCGTTCCGCAGAATACAACAACTCCACCAGTCGTGCCCAGTGCATGGCAAGCGTGGCATGAACAGGTTTTCCTCCGAGTGTGCTGTACATACGTTCATATTCCTTTTGTGCCAATGGTGTGGCCATCCCATCTGCAGCATTGAGTCTCGATAAAGGTGTGGCCTGATACACTCCGGAATTTTGCCCTTCGACAAATCCTTTCCAGCCGATTTTTTTCAGAAAGGGAAATTTAAGATAACTCCATGGCTCAACATGTTCAGCAACATAATCAAGATATTCATGTGGTGCATATTTATATAACTCCTTTCCGACGGTATCCACCACCCTGACTTTCCCTTCATAAAAGTTCACCTTGTTGTTTGCATCAACAAGTCCCATGGAATGAAGGCGGAGTGAATATGGACCGTTGAGAATAATATCTACATATTCATTGTTCTTCAGGACAAAATCTTCGAATATTTTGAGTGTAAATTGTGCAAATTCCACAAAGCCCTTTGCTTTAACAACGATGTCGTCCCGTTCCTGTCTGGAAAGTCCTCTTCTGACCCCACCGGGTATGTTCATCACCACAAAAGTCTGGTGTCCGCCAAGCAAAGCCTGGATTTCCTGGGCATGACGGCGCTGCCTGATAACTTCCGTCCCGATTTCCTTGCCGACCTTCTCAATCACTCCCAGGATATTTCTTTTTGATGCGGGTGCATAGGGACCAACAATAAAATCAGGTCCTGCAAGTGCATAAAAATGAGCAGTATGGCTATGTATAAAATGAGCCATGTAGAAAAGTTCCCTTAGTTTTTTTGCGGTAGGTGGCGGTTCGACTCCGAAAACCACGTCCACAGCTTTGCCCGATGCCATATGATGACAACCCGGACATACACCGCATATTTTGGCTACAATGGCTGGAAGCTCCTCAACAGGTCTCCCTTCACAAAACTTTTCAAAACCTCTGAGTTCGGGAACCTGAAAATAAACATTGCTGACCTCACCTTCATCATTCAGGAAAATCTCAATTTTCCCATGTCCTTCCAATCGGGTAACCGGATCGATGGTGATCGTTCTCATGGCAATTTTCTCCTTATTAATGAAACAGGCAGGCTGAACCGGTAAAATAATCCTGACGGATCGACTACATCCTCCAGTACCCTGCTGATTTCTTCCGGTTCTTTTTCTTCAATAATACCGGCAATAGCCGACATCATTTTTGATCCGGGGTCAGTTACACCTGGCGGAGGTCCGTAACAACCGCGGCAGGGAGCATTTCCTTTAATGCAACGATATCCACATCCGGCACGTGTCGCAGGTCCCAGACAGATAACTCCCTGCTCCATAAAGCAGGTTACACCATCATCCTCAATTTCCCAGGGGCGGTAAAACTTCCTGATGCGCTTGTTCTCTGTTATTTTTCGGGTACATTCATCACACTGAGCTTTTGTATCTGCTCCTATTACGGAACCCTTAAGAGGAAGCTCTGCTCCGCTTATGATGGTATCAAAAACCTCGAGTAGTCTCTCTGTTTGCGGAGGACAACCGGGAATATAATAATCCACGTCAACAACCTGTGATAGAGAGCGGACATCATTGTAAAATACCGGTAAAGTGAGGGTCCCTTCCTTCACCTTACATTCAGGAAGTGGTCTTACTTTTTCCGGATTTATGGTAGATTCATTTTCTTCATAAATCCTCCGTAGAATCTCTTCTTTTGTTGAAAAGTTAGCTAATCCGGGAATCCCGCCAAGATGAGAACAGCTACCACAGGCTACAAGAATCCTGCTTTTTTTCCTTAGAAGCAGGGCCATATGCTCATTTTCACTGTTTCTGACAGCTCCGTTAAAAAGAGTTACATCAATGTGGTTCTCGGGCATATTTTCCACATCTCTATATTTTATGTCGAGAGCAATTGGCCAGAATACAAAATCGGCGGCTGCAATGACATCAAAAAGCTTCTCGTGCACATCAAGCACTGAAACACAACAACCCCCGCATGCAGAAGCCCAGTAAACAGCGAGCTTAAGTTTTGGCGTTGATCCGTCCATGCTTCAAAAAATTAATGCCTAAATCAGCATATTCATGGTTTCTTTTATCTTGGAGGGTCCAAGCTCTGAAAGTGTTTCTGTATAGCTGTTGACCAGTTCGGCAAATTGTTTTCCCTCACTTGCGCTGATCCACTCCAGCTTAAGCCTTTCTTTATCAATACCCATCTGAACAAGGTGTTTCTGTAGTAACAGATATCTTCTGAGACACCGGTAATTCCCCTCGTGGTAATGACAATCGCCCGGGTGACATCCACAAAGAAGGACCCCGTCAGCGCCCTTTATAAAAGCTTCCAGTACAAATGTGGGCTCTATCCTGCCAGAACACATCACTCTGACAACACGAACATTGGATTTATAGTCCATCCTTGATGTCCCTGCCAGATCTGCTCCTGTATATGAACACCAGTTGCAGAGAAATGCAATAATCCGTGGTTTAAATTCCATGTGGAAGACCCTTATGTTGAATGACAATCAGAACATTAGCGCCTTTTGCTTTCAATATAATGTTTTTTTTCCAAACTGCAAAATAAAATCAGAGAATACTTAAATGTGAAAAAAATCACATCATCTAATTAATTTTGAAGATGTTCCATAACCTTACAGTCTGAATACCTGATATTGCCTTCTCTTTTATTATGAAATGATTCACAATAAAATTCCGTGAAAACTATTTGGAAGAAAAAAAATGAAAATTACACAGGGATTTCATTTGGGTTTTTCCGGCCAATTGATCCATTTACTGGTTTTTTGTAATAAAAGCTCTTCAACTTTAAGAAACAATTCATCGGATTTTAAGGGTTTATCCAGAAAGGAATCTACTGGTAAATATTCCCCATCGGTAACAGGAGAGAAGTTAAAAAAAGGTTTTTCAGAATTAATTGCTGTAAGCATTAAAATGGGTATATCTGCTGTCTGTTTGTTCATTCTTAACCTCTGGGCAAAATCAAAACCCTTTGTCTCTCCACTGTATCCAAACATTACATCCAGAATTATCAGGTCCGGTTTGTCCAGCTTCAGCTTCTCACTGCCATCTTCCGGGTCATATGCAATTGTGACCTGATGACCTTTGATCTCCAACATTTTTTTCATTGCCGCTACCAGATCAACATCATCTTCAATGATAAGAATTTTTGATTTTTCGTTCATAATTTATTCCCTCCGTAAATATATGTTTAACAAGGCTGCAAGAAAACAAACAAAAACAACGCTTTTCTTCAAAATTACATCGAAAAGGATTAAAAACAAAGTAACCGGTTTAATAAGTTAATTATCAGGGAAAATAATAATCTGCTTCACTAAAGAAAGTACTTCTTCCAGTATCAGTGGGTACCTTTCCTTCAGAGGTGGTGTGAATTCTTCACTAAATTCCATGTCTTCGATAACCTCAACGGCTATGATATGCAAATCATCGGGCAAATCCAGGCCCAGGAAATTGCCCAGTTTGAGGGCGGTAAGAAAGTTAATATCATGCAAATTGGATAAATGCATGGTCTCCCGGAAATCTGAAGGTTTAAAATAATACACATCCCCTGGATTTCCGCTTCTTGTGCGGATTGCGTCTATGAATACAACTTTCTT
>Ga0209704_1000114_pt1 | contig 14242 bp, 15 predicted proteins | sample PPLLaktember2015_FD_187258 | JGI IMG/M metagenome (GOLD analysis project Ga0209704, IMG submission 187258) | Freshwater sediment microbial communities from Prairie Pothole Lake near Jamestown, North Dakota, USA - PPLs Lake P7 Core (6) Depth... | ecosystem: Environmental > Aquatic > Freshwater >... | reverse complement strand
GATCGCAGCCACCACGCAGAAGTTAAGTTATATTCAGTTAGCTTTAGGACTTGATGAGTTGAAAATCATTGAAAATGCAAAATACAGTTTTGAAACCCTTTGCCGGTTGAATGGATTCGACCCCGTTATCTTTTCAACTGAAGGATCAACTTTTGCCAACAAAAAGGAAGCCCGTAAGGATGCTATGAAAAATGTTATCAAACCCAAAGTAGATGACATATACCAGGATTTAAACGAATGGTTAAGTCCTTTCTTTGGTGGTGATCGGATAGAGCCTGACTGGACAATGGTGGAGGAATTACAGGCCGATGTTAAACTGCTTACTGATATTTGTAAGCTGCAAATTGAATTAGGAATAATCACACCTTATGAAGCATACAAATTGATTTATAATAAAGAGCCTGAAAACCCTGAAATATCGGATGAATACAAAGGGCAAAAAGAAGAGCCAAAAGAGGAAGCACCAAAACCAGAAGATGATTTATTGAATGAATTATTAAAGACCCCGAAAAATGGAAATAAAAAATCTAAGTTACAAAATAGTTGATATTGACAACCAGAAACGGTTAGTCAAAGCATACTTTTCAGCTTTCGATAATATCGACAATGATGGGGATATTATGAAAAGGGGTTGCTTCCTTAAATCTATAAAAGAAAACGGCCCAACAGGAAAAGATAAAGTAAAGCACTTTTTGAACCATGAATGTTTCCGTAAAAATGACAGCGGCGAAGTTGTCGGGTTTAATCCTTCTGCTATTCCATTAGGGAAAGTAATTGAGTTGGGCGAAGATCAGCACGGAGGTTATTTTGTTTCAAAGATTGCCCGGACAAAACAAGCCGAAGATATTTATAATATGTACATGGATGGAATGATTAACGAACATAGTTTTACTATGCAAATAATTCCAGACAAAATAAACAAAACACAATCAGGAAACAGGGTTATTGGAGAGGCTAAATTGCTTGAGGTTTCAACAGTTACCCTTTGGCCTGCAAATGATGACGCTTACACTATTGATGTAAAAACAGCCGCCACGTTTGGCACTGATCAGCATATTAACAAAGCACTTTTTATACAGCCGTCAAGATCGACACTGGAGCAAGAAGCCGCAATGAAGGAAATCACGAAATTATTTTTAACAACTAACATTTTTAAAACTATCTAAAATGGACATTAAAACATTAACGGGATCAGATATTGAAAACCCGAAAGTATTGGTAGAGGCAATGAACTCTATCTTTAAAGAGTACAGGGATGCCATTGCGGGGCTAACTCCAAAGGACGAACTGGAAAAGGTGAACGCTAAACTTATTGTCGAGGCTAACGGACTGAAAGACCTGATTATGAAACAGGGAACGGCCTTTGACGAACACAAAAAAGTAATTGCCAGTTTAACTGAAACATTGCAGATTCAAGGCGACACCATCACGAAGATGAGAACAGCCTTTAATCCTACGAATGAAAAGAAATCATTTGCTAAATTGGTTGATGAGTGCTTATTGCAGCCTGAATTTAAAAACTTCGCATCAGGAAACAGCACTAAGGCGAAATTTGCGATTGAGACTAAGGATGTAGCTTTCACAGGTACATACGGATCAGGAGCAGTAGGACAGCCTTTTATGCCGTTTCAAGTTCCGCAGTTACCACCCGCTGAATCATTTGACGCAAGGTTAATACTGCCAACTGGAACGATTAATTCAAGTTCCCTTGAATATCCGACTGAACGGGCAGCAAGTTTGACCAACGCCATGACCCACGAAGCTGAAAATGCAGCCGCAAACGAAAGCACAATGGGGTTCACAATGGGCACAGCATACGCAACAAGGATTAGCACGTTTATTGAAATTAGCCGTTCTGCTTTACAAAATTCAGCATGGTTAAATCAATACATTTCTAACCGCCTGATGCAAATGTTTGTTGCTAAATTAAACACATCGACTATTGCAGGAGCCGGAAGCGCTGCAGGTATGGCAGGCGATAACGACCTTAAAGGATTGTTAGCATTTGCCAACACTTTTGCAGGAACAAATTTTGCCTCAAAAATTGCCAACGCTAACAGGTTCGATGTACTGAATTGCGCAAAGGGTGAGATGAATGGACTTTACAACATTGTAGCAAACTCATATTTGATCAATCCTTACGATGGTACAATTTTGACCAGTTCAAAGAATACCATTTCGGATTTTGTGGCACCAGCTACTTTCTTACAACCAACGGCAACTGGTTATAACGGAGCGTTTGGAATGCGTCAAATTGAATCAGCAGACGTAACACTGGATGCTTATTTGATTGCAGCCATTGCACCTCAGTATATGCAACTGTTGTTTAATGGCCCTATTGAAATCCTGATGACCGATGCACACGCCAGTAACTTTATTGCTGACTTGGTTACGATTAAACTTGAGGCAAAAGTATTACTTCCGGTTTACAATGCCAATGCTTTGATGAAGGGTACATTATCAGCAGATTTAGCAACAATTGCGTTATCATAAAAAAGGAGGACAAAACAATGAAAAAACTATTTTTAATTTTCGCTTTGATGTTCACTTTTACAGTGATTTCCATTGCTCAGAATGTGACTTTATATGGTCAGGATGGACAGGAATATTTTAAATATACAACTGATGTAACCTTAACAGCAACTACGCCGGTTTGGTATTTGATTAAAACGACAACCGACTGGCCGACAACGCAACATTTTATTGTTGACTTCGATAGCGTTTCAGGCGACCATACAGCGGTAACAGCCACTTTATTCGGGCGAAACTTTGATGATGGTGCTTGGGTGTCAATTACTACTACTATTGTCGATGGAGGCGTTAATTCAGCTATTGATATTACCGGAACAAATACAACTGAAACCCGCTGGAGGCAATTTAAACTAAATCTTGTGGGAACGGGAGGAACAGGAGTCAGTACGATTGACAAGGTTGAATTTTTAATGCTAAAACCTGATTAACTATGTTAGTCAAGATAACAAATTTAAGGGGAGAAACCGGGCTAAGACAGCCCGGAACCCTTTATTTAGTCCCTGATGAACTTGGAAAAGTTTGGATTGAAAAGGGCTGGGCTGTGAAAGAAGAGAAGGCAGCCATTGAAACAAAAGAAGAAAAGTTCAAAGTCAAGACTAAAGAAACCAAACGGAAACGGGTAACGAAAACAAAGGTTCACTAATGGCAGCACCAACTTATTTAGCAAAAGATGACTTTCTGAAAGTAGGTACCGGAGGCAGTTTATTGATTGACTTCGGGAACTATGAAGATTTTGATAACTTCGCTTACGAAATTGAGGAAGAATATTTAACTAAATTATTTGGTGTAAGAAATAAGCAGCTTTTTGATGCAGACAGAACATTGGATAAATACGCTGATTTGTTCGTTAAAACAGATTGGAATGACGGGACAAATTACTATACCTATCAAGGAATAACTAAAATGCTTCAATATTTTTTCTTTTTTAGGTATTACACCGACATTGAACAATCTATTAAAACTTCATCAGATGCGGCAACAGCCTACATTAAAACAGTTGAAGGAGTGAGGGACTTATCAAATTTAAGAATGATTAAGGCTTATAATAAAGCAGTTGATTATTTTAATGAAATAGTGGATTATATTATCTATTTTAACAATGAAACGCCTGAACATTACCCACAGTTTGATACTATTAAAATGGAAAAAATAAACATTTTTGGAATTTAAAAACAAAAAAACAAAATGGCACACGTATTAAAAAATTACGGAAATTTAGGAGGCAACTGGAAAGATGTCAGTTACCTTCAAAAAAGAATAAAACGGCTCATATTTGTGCCATTATACGGCACAACAGGAGCAGAAAACACACTGGCAACAGAGGCCGGTGTCACTAAATCAGCTTTACAGGCTTTATTTGTGGCTGCCGATGGGCGAAACAGGTACTACCCAACTCCGCTTCTTTATAACGTAGAGAATCCGGAAGAAGATCCCAAGTTCTTTGATTGGGATGACGGTACGCAGGATTTCATCAGGCGGGGGAGTATCAAGTTTAAGGCTTTTATCAAAGTTCAGGATGGCGGCCCGGCACTTGCAAAACGGTTAATGGACGCTTGGAACGGAGCAGAATTTGGAGTTTTCGCAATCGATGAAAACAAGAATTTCATTTACAACTTGGATTCAGCAGGAACGATTTTAAAACCTATTCCGGTGGAGCCAGGTTCATTTTTTGCCCGGTATCTTGTGACACCCGGAGCGGATGATGTTGGTAAGGTTGAAATTTCATTCACTTTAAAAGGTGAATTTGATTCTGGCAGGTTCCGTTATGTTAAACATGAATCACTGGACTTCGACGGACTTTCGACAACTGATATGTATTCGTTGTGGAATGTTACAATCACTCAGGTAGCTAAGTCACTGACAACGCTTACTGTCTTAATTAAGACAGATTATAATATTCCGGTGTCAGGGCTTTTAAAGACAGATATGTACTTGTATAACTCGACCGACCCGGCAGTGGTTTCAATCACAACAGCACCGGAGAGCGCAAGCATACCCGGACAATATGCTTTGACATTTGGAGCGCAAACGGAAGCCGACGCTTATTCATTCAATCTTTTGGCCGCTTCAAAGTATGACCCGGCAGATACATTGACAGGAACTTTTAACGCTTAGGTTATGAAAGTACAAATCAAAGGTTATAAGTATAACCAGTCAGATTTTACCGGAATGGATTTTGAAACATTCGTTGAAAAGTTTAACGAAACATTTAAGGATTGCGACATGGAATCAGCTTTTAAACTGTTGACAGGTTGCAATCCTGTTTTAAAAGATGGGAAGCCTAAAAAATCTACAAAAAAGACTGGAGAAGTTTGACCCTGAAAAGGTTTTTACAGAGGTTTTAGAGGAAACCGAAAAGCCTGAGGAGTTGGTTAGGGAACGTTTAAACAAAACCGGGACACGCTCAACAGGTGAAAAGATAAAGACTTATTCAGCGGATCGATACGGTAAAGGGGTTTATATGCCATTTACAATAGCAATGAAAAAGAGTAAAGGGCAACCAACAAACCGGGTAACACTAAAAGATACGGGAGCTTTTCAGAAATCATTTGAAAAGAAGTTACTAAAAGACGCTTTCCAGATCGAAGGCGAAAGCAAAAAGCCAGATGGCGAAATTGAGGACAACATAGATTTTACAAACGTTTTGAACCTATCAAAAAATGAAATTAAAGAATTGGTTAAGGAAATTAAACCTTTATACATTCAAGAGGTCAGAGCGGTTGTGGGATTATGACTATTTTAAGTCCTTAGACACCCTGCCAATTTGGAACTGGTATCAATATCACAAGCACCACGACCTTAAATACTTCCTTTGCCTAAAGGATTTCACACAGGTAGTGGTATTAACAGAGGACTTTAAACGGGTTCTTTACCTGAATTACGATGATCTGATTAGCCAGTTTGATGAACTCAACTTGGAAGTTATGATTGCCAAACGTGATTATCAGGTAAAATTATACGAATTAATCACAAACATTGCCAGGAACGGGAATATCTTTACCGATGCGGAGCAAATGGATGCAGCCTTTAAAATCCTGATTAAGTTGGCTTCGCACGAAGACCCTGAAATGGAATGGCTGTATAAACTACCGTTAAAAAATCCAGAGTTAAGAAGGTTCCTTCCTGAGATTGCACGAGCTTTAATCGAATACCGGAAATTAAAAGACAAGCCGACACCCGAACAGGATTTGATGGATAAGATTGTAAGGATAAATTCAGAACTCCATGTTAATATTGACGAAATGACTTGCAGCGTGCGTAAATTCATGGCATATCAAAAGCAGTATATTGAAAGAATTAACGTTAAAAACAACTCTATTCAGTAATGGCAAAGGGAGAAAAAATATTACATAGTGACATTATTGAAAAAGGCGACCCTTTTGCAACGCTGAAAAAAAGCATTGTAGAAAGTACAGAGTTGATGGATAATTTCAATAAGGTATCCGCTAAAAATCCAATGTCAGGAGGCAAAGATGCAAAGGAAAACATAAAACTTCAAACTGAATTAAACAAAGCATTGAAAGACCTTTACAAAAGCGAGGATCAACTTTTGAAAGTAAAGGAAAAAATGTCTGTTGTTTCTGAAAAAAACAAAGATATTCAGGAGCGGGAACTTGGTACACTTGAAAAGATTAAGCAGGAAAATAAGCAACTTAGAAAAGAACTTGATCAGCTTGATTTAACAAAAGCAAAAGGACAGGCAAGGCAAAAGGAAATAAATAACCAACTTGACCAAAATACTAAAACACTTTACAAAAACTCCGATGCTTTTGTAAAACAGAAAATGGATATTGGAAACTATCAACTTGCCTTAAAGGGTGTTCAAACTGTTTTAACTAAGGTTATGGGCGTCTTTGCAGCAGGTGGAATAGTTGTTACTACATTTAATAAAGTTATTGCTACCAGCGACAACTTAACTGACAAGTACCACGAAACCATGAAGGGTTTGGATAAAGCCGTTAATGTTTTCTTCACTACAATAAGGAATGGCGACTGGTCTAATTTAACTACCAATATGAAAAAGGCTTACGATATTGGAGTTGAATATGAAAAACAAATAAACAGATTGTCAGACAGGCGAAGGGCTTTAGACTTTGCAACCGTAGAGGAAAAAAAGACATATTCCGATCTTGAAGAAAAGATAAAAAATGTTTTGATCCCAATGGAAGAAAGGCAAAAGGCGGGCGAGGAATGGAAAAAATTAGTGGGTGAAGTTTACGAACGTGAAAAAATATATTATCAGGATGCGGTAAAAGCGGAATTAACAAACCTTAATTTTAAGGGAATGGAAATTGACGCAGCAGAGGAATTAATGCGGCAATACCTTTTATTAGATGCAATGAACCCGACACTAAGGGCTGAGGCTGAAAAGTATAATGAAGCACTTGAAAAAAGAAATAAATTATTAGATACCAGAAAAATAAATATTACAACTTCACCTGAAGGGATAACAACAACTGAATTTTCAAATGAACCAGACCCGCAAAAAGTTCAATTATTAGCAGCAGCTCAGGAGAAATTAAACGGGTTTAGTCAGGAGGCTATAAAATACGGTGAGTTATTAAACAAGGTTGAAAACAAAAGACCAGAAGAAATACAAAGAACTATTGATGCGTTAAAAGAAAAAGGCGCTGCTGAGTTTGCAATGTATCAGGAAAATAAAAGGACATTCAATATTATAAATTCGATAACTAAAAAGAATATTGATGCAAATGAAGTAATAGTAAAAGACTATCAGGAAACTATCGACCAAATGAATACGGTTGATCAGGAGCGGGTACAGACATACGACCAGACACTTGTAACGAAAAAGGAATCCGAAGAGGAATTTTTTAACTGGCTGGATGAAAAAAGAAACGAATCACTACAAAATGAACTTGACGTAATAGATAAAGCAAAGGCAGCAACGGAAAAAGCCGAACAGGAAAAAGCACAAGCAAAACAGGCAGCCATTGATTTTGCAGCCTATGCAATAAATTCTCTTTATCAAATACAAAACGATGCGATAAGAGCAGAATTACAAGATGCCGAAACGCTTTACCAGCATAAAATACAACTGGCAGGAGATGACGTTGCAAAACGAACAGCGGCAGAAAATGAATATCAAAAGAAAACCAAAGAGCTAAAGAGAAAAGAAGCTAAAAATAATAGAGATATTGCGACATTTAACGCTATTATAAACACAGCCAACGCCATTACAGCGGCTTTATCCGTTCCTTATATTGGAGGGATTCTGGCAGCTTTATACGCTATCTTAGGAGCCGCTCAGATAGTAGCTATTCAATCACAACCTTTGCCATCATTCCGTAAAGGTACCGACTATCTGAAAGCAAACGGAACCGGATCAGATCGTGACGGGGTACTTGTGCAGGCTCACGAAGGTGAAAGGATATTAACGGCAGAACAAAATAAAAAACTTGGTAACATTGAAAACAGCCAACTCCCTGGACTGGTTTATTTGGGAAAGAAATACAATTCAGAATTTCCGATATTGGCAGCCATAGCTGAAAAGCAAGTAAAGGAGCAGCAAAAGACAAACGGGCTATTGAAGAAGTTCAAGTTTATTGATAAAAACGGTAATATAATCACTTTGGAAGGAAACGTCATTATAAATGTATAGCTTTTATTTAGACATAGGCTCATGGACTTCACCCGTAATAGGGAGTGGTTATATTTTGGGACATCCGATGTATTCTAAATGTAGCTTACTAAAGGCCAAAGACGGCGAAAGTTTACGGTATAAATCAGAATTAAAAGGTAATTTAGAGTTCAAGGGATCGGAAGCTATTGTATTAAAAACACTTTCAGCAACGGCTTTGTATTGCGGTTTAAAGATTGTTTATAATAGTGCGGATATTTGGGAGGGTGAACTTCAACTAATCGGAAAGTACAACTCACAATCGGATATTTGCGAGCTCGAAGCCGTTGAAAGTCAAACGTTATATTCAAAGATAAAGGCTAACCTTTCAATGAAGTGGCCACAAGCCGGGATGATTCAATTAGCGAACGATTGGATTTTGGAGTTTACCTCATGGAGTGATCATTTAGGACAAGGTTATTTATCAGGGTCAGCACCCGGAGCGGGCAATATAACGCCTACGGACTACGCAGAAGCGACGGAAGGCATTACAGACATTGCAGCATGGTCAGATAGTAAGGCTTACATAGAGGCACAAGATATAAGCGAAACAGGTTATGAAAATTTATGGCAGGGTTCATTTAGTAACTCTTTTGTGAATATATCCGGTACGAGGTACGTTTGTATTTTGTCAAATACGAATAAGCCACCGGCGACAGAACCAAGTTACTGGCAGGTAATTGATAATGACGGGTTCAGGAGCTACCGGCAGGAACGATCAGACTTCGACACCGACCCGACAGGGTTTACCTGGGACTTGACTAATAAATATTGGTATAAAGCATCTATTATTACGGATGATTATACCAGAACAATTCATAAAAGTTATCGGATTTATTCAATTTTATACGATATTCTTTACAGGATTGATCCAAGTATTGACATTTACGAAACGACAGCGGGATTAAATACAGGGTTTATTCCGTATTTAGAAGCATTACATTCAGGGACTGATGGCTGTTATTTGTTTTATCATTTCTTTTCAAGTCAGGATAAACCGATTGAAGATACAAGTTTGCAGGACATTCTTGATTTTATGAAAGTCATGTTTAACCTGGACTGGAAACTGGAAGGAACTAAATTTGTTTTTCGTCATGTGAGCGAAAGCCCGTCAACTGTTGGCAGTGATCCTGAATATGATTTAACAGACTACTTTAATAAGGACTGGACTATTTGGGACGAAGACACCAAGATAGAAGACAAGATTTACAAAGAAACATTTAAGGTCGGCACGTCACAAGATCAGGAGTTTGAGGTTCAGGAGTTGGTTTATGATAATAAATACGATCAAAACAAAGATTTTACGAGCAATTTTGAAACAGACATAAGAACATTTCTTGTAGCTACGACAGGCAAATGTATTGTCTTATGCACTAAAGAAACGGGGATTTATTATTTAAAAAATACAAATGGATTTTTGACCGGGGTAAATGAGTATAATGGTTATTTGTCGATGGCAAATTGTTTCAATACTCACCTAAGAACCGGCAGGCCATTTGCAAAAGGCACTTTACAAAGTAATGCAACGGAGTATTCATTAACAAAAAAGCGAAACACTGTTTTGCAGTTAAAAGTGCCTTTTTTTTACCCTTCGCAGCTTGACATTGAAAATTATTTAATACATACGTCAAACGGTGATTTAGAAGTCGAGGAACTAAATATTAAACTTGCTTCAGGGATAGCAGAAATAAAGGCGGTAAAATGAAAAGTGCTTTAAAAATATATAAAGATGTATCGGTTGACGATAGGAAAATGTCAGGGTATTTCAATAACTTTAATACAGGACTTCCGATTGCCTCCGATGGTCACTTATTGCCATTTTTCATAACAATTACAAGTGCCGTTCCTTTGGTTGTAACTGAATTTCGTTTACAGCAAATAGGATCAGATTTGCAGGTATTTAATTATCATTCATTGACAAACGCATGGATTCAAACGACGATATTAAGTACTTACTTAAATGAATACGCATACCGGGGTGATCAGGATATTTTGGCCAGCCTTGCAAGTTATACGGGCGGGGTTTACCGATACTCGTTTAAATTAGGAGCTACGCAATATTATTCAGGTATTTTTGAGATCAATGACACGAAAACAATTATAACAATAGGATCAGGCGACTTTGATGCAGAAGAATTTGACGACGACTTTTTTTAATAGATTATGTTAATAGATGAACAACAATATTGTCTTATAGTTTATTCCGATTTGTACGGGGTATTTCCAACGACTTACACTGAAAAGGTGTATTTCAAAGGGCGGCCTGTTAAGTTAGAACCTCACGAAGTTATAACAATGTCAGAGGAAGTTGTTAAGACTACTTTAGACGCTAACTACCGGCAAAGGATAATACAGGCTCAGATATTTGACCGGTACGAAATGAAGTTAATCACATCGGAAAACTACGCTATTGAGACTTTAAAATATGCTGATTCGATTACTGCTTATTCATTTAATGAAAAAAAGGAATACCACCCGGTTATTGAAGAAGTAACGAAAAACAAAATATCAGGATCCACTTTTCAGGAAGTTACGATAACTTTTTGGGACAAAAACACAGACAACTATTACAACGGACAGCCGGTTATAAATCACCTTAGGAGCGATGCCTTGTTAGCAAGGGGATATGGAGCGGCAACCCTGACAAAAGTAACCTTAGATCAGTTAAACCATGACACCTGGACTACTGATTATACATTTTACACTGCCTTGTATATGGTTAAGTCAGTAGAAACGGCGAACAAAGAAGAAAGCGATCTAAACGGAGAGTTAATCAATACCCGGTTAAGTATTAAAACAAAAAGAGAGATAACACTTTATTTAACTGAAGCTGATGCTTATAGTTTAGCTTATTATGGAAACCTTTGTAATTCATACAACGGACGTATTCAGGTGAGCGAAAAGGGGGGCACAATACCGATGCAGGCTGAACTACCGGAAATAAATTGCGAGCAAGTGAAAGGAGCTGTTGACCTGTGGAAGTGTACTATTAAATTCACTCAGGGAGTCTTAAATAATTTAACTTATTCGACATGACAATACCAGATTTTTTAACTTGGTTAAACACGTACATAAACACCAACGGTGTAAGGTCAATTACAGGGGCATTGATAAACACTGCTTTAGTGGCTCTCACGAATTATATCAGGGCGGAGAAACGAATCGAAAGAGCCGTTGTGGTGACTGAAAACACCTCAAATATTATAACGTTTAAAAACAGAGGCGGCACGGCAGACCCTTTTCCTGAATTAACAGTATATGCAATTTGCGGGGTGCGGGTTTATGATGCTGATGGAAACAATATTGATTATAAAGTTTTCGATATGACAGTTGACGGCTTTAAGATCACACCGGCGGCGGATGGCTTTTTAGATTATGAATGCGTAGAAACAGTTCAAACGATACCAGAATGAAAAGACTTATTTTAATATTATTATTGATACCGGCTTTAGCTTTTAGCCAGACAACGACGTTTAAAAACATAAAAGCCGACACCATAAAAGCAAAAGGGACACGGCTATATATGGAGGACACAACCGTTTTTGGAACCCGGACATTAACAGGAAAACAGATTTTAAATGTTGACGGTGCTATCAAAATAGGAGCGAGCGCAAAAATGACACCCGGCACGATTCAATACAAGAATGGGAAATTTTGGGGATATGGAGTTTCAGATTCGACAAGACTGGATTCGCTTGGTGGTGGAGGCGGTTATGATCGCAATGTAAAAGCATACGGAGCCACCGGCGATGGGTCAACCGATGACTTTCAGGCTATTCAGGATTGCTTTGATGTGGGTAGCGGTTATATTGTAATAGGTCAAAGTTTGGCCGATACCTTTATGTTAAGTCAGCCTATATGGGTGGAGGACTTGGACGGGTTGACAATTGAATTAAATGGAGTTATCAAAATGCAGGATGGGCATACTTCAGATTTAACGGCTAACACAGCCGAAACAAATGCTTATGTATTGGTTGCTAAAGCTGATAGCCCAAATTATTCAGTAGGCCAATGGGTTGCTTTACTTGATGATGATTGCCGGACACAAGGAGGTGGTACGGGTCAAACAAGGAGGCAAGGCCCACCTTTTGTAATTACTGAAATTATTGCCGGTGTTACTTACGATTCGATTTATTTTGATCGACCTATTGGACTTCATGCTACTGATGCTTCTCAAGTATTAACAGACAATTTTTTAGTTTCTGAAAATGCTGTAATTGGTCATGTACCGAGTGTATTTGCTTTTGAAAGATGCAATAATATAACGATCACAGGGTATGGTGTAATTGATTTAAACGGCAGCACACAACTTGATACTGAAATGTTAGGATTACGTCAGGGAGCCTGTATTTTTGCTGGTGATACGACATTAGGAGAGGCAATTACAACTAATTATTTTAATTTCAAAATTTCAGATGTTACATTAAAAAATAGCTTTGTTCACAATTTATCAATATGCCACTACGATAGTATTTACATTGATAACGTGAAATTTGAGAATGTACATGATAAGCATATATTATGGTATTATGGTAATTATCTTAGAGCAAATCATTCTGAATTTAATTATTCAGAGTATGAAGATGGTATTCAATCTTATGTTGGATGTAATGATTTAGAAGTAAAAAATTGCACCTTTATAGATTTACCACGTGAAGCAATAGGCGATTGCCCGAATAGGGTTATTTCTGATTGTCGCTTTATTCGATGTTATCAACAGTTTAACGTGCAATCTAAAGAAACATACAATAACATTTATATAAATAATCCACAACTAAAAAGACATTTACCAGGAACACTTGATGGCGCAATATATATACTTGCATCCAGCACCGTAGATGTTGTTGATGTAGTTTTTAATAATTTAATAATTGATAGTTGTTTGGCTAATCATGGAATATTAATCAGGTCAGATGGTGATGGTGAAATATCTAATATAATATTTAACGGAGGTAGAATTACATCAGATGTCGATTCAACAAGATATGGCGCACAATTTCGGGCTGCGGCAACCGATACTATTTATAATATTTTTTTTAACAATTTTACTTTTTCAAATTTGGCAGTTGCCATTTACAGGTATGATGCCACAACTATTAGTGTACTTGCAAATACAAATTATGTGAGTTGTTCATTTATAGACAATACATTGCCTATTAATGGTAGTGTTTCAGCTGAAATGAATTTTATAGGTAGCATAGGATTATCGACAGAAATTTATCAGGATGCTACGGGTAAAATAACACTTCCTGAAATTGGTAATTCAACTTTAAAAATAGGTAGTTGCTACATAAATAGTGATGCAACAGCATCAGAAGGATTACAAGTAACTGATGGAATTACAAAATCAACAAGCGGTTTCCAACTGCCAGCCAACGGGTATCTTTATTTTAATAACGCAACAACTAATTATTTGCGTGATAACGGAGGTGTGATTACATTAGTAAACGGAACATCTAATTTAGATACAAGATTTTATTACAATTTTGGAGGAGTAAAAGCATATTTTGAGGCAGATGGAGCCACCGGTAAATTAAGAATCGGAAACAATATTACAACCGCTGCAAGCCGGACAGGGTTGGCGGATGTAGAAATGATTGGCAGTGCAAGTGTATCGGGTGAGTTTACAACAAATAACTCATTTGGGGAAATGCACAGTTCATCAGCTTCTGTTACAACCGTTTCGGCAACAAAATATTATACATTAGTTGCATGGACTGCCGGATCATATAATGAAGCAACTTTAAACACGGATAGCACAATAGCAGTAACTCAAGCAGGAACATACTACTTATCCTTTGCAATGTCAGCAAGTCACGCCTCAGCTACGACAACGGTTCATTTATGCGCTTTTAATTCGACAGATAACACAGAATTAACGAACATGGAAACACAGTGCTTGTTTAAAAATGCAGGCGAAGTTTATCAATTAAAGGGGGCTGGATTGGTTGTTTTAACAGCCGGCGAAAAGGTGTCATTAAGAGTTAAGGCGGATAATAACGCAGGATTAACGCCTGTTCATACTACATTTACAATATTCAGGATAAAATAATATGAAAGAGATAGCGATTG
>Ga0209704_1000113_pt1 | contig 14351 bp, 12 predicted proteins | sample PPLLaktember2015_FD_187258 | JGI IMG/M metagenome (GOLD analysis project Ga0209704, IMG submission 187258) | Freshwater sediment microbial communities from Prairie Pothole Lake near Jamestown, North Dakota, USA - PPLs Lake P7 Core (6) Depth... | ecosystem: Environmental > Aquatic > Freshwater >... | reverse complement strand
ATTGTCGGACTGATTGGTATAGTATTGTTTACCGCATTATCTGTATGGGCAGGTGCCCGATTATTCCGTTCGGCCATAATGCTTCAGGGAAAAAGACCAAAAGTGAGTGTCCTGATAAGATATATTATTAAGGGTTAATTAAAGGGGAGAAGAAAATTCCACAATTAAACACAGATTGTACAGGATTTTAATATGAAAACTGTATTCTGCAATACATTCAACCAAAGAGGAATTTTACTAAAAATCTTTTAAAAATGAAGAAAATGAAACAGATGATTACCATTTTATCGTTATTATTATTTATTACTGCCACTGGTAATTCTCAGAACATTAGTGGATTGGATGAGGTAGATAGTTTTATTGATTCAACAATGAAGCGATGGAGTGTACCTGGTGTGGCAATTGCAGTTATTAAGGATGGAAAGGTGATTTACGAAAAGGGATATGGTTACAGAAACCTTAAAACAAAGGATAAAGTTACAACACAAACTCTCTTCTCCATAGCATCTTCCTCCAAGGCTTTTACCGCAACACTGGCGGCAATGGTTGTGGAAGAGAAAAAAATGGATTTCGATACACCGCTAAAGGAGTATTTTCCCGAATTCCGAATGTATGATGAATACACAACCGGACATATATCATTAAGGGACCTGCTTACTCACCGGAGCGGTGTACCCCGCCAGAAGTTCTTTAGTTTGAATACCCCGCCGACACGAAAAGATGTAAGGGATTGTTTCAGATATTTTGAACCTTCTGCCAATCTTGGTACCCGCTTTCAATATTGTAATGAAACCTATTCCATTGCAGGAGACATGATTGCTGAACGTGCTGGTACCAGTTGGGAAGAGATGATCAAAAACCGGATTTTTAAACCACTGGGAATGAATAGTACTCTTTTATCTGTGTCAGCTATTGGGAATGCTTCCGATTATTCTTTACCGTATATTGACTGGGAGGGAGGTAAACCTGAAGAAATGGAGTTCCATAATGCCGATATATTAGGTCCCGCAGGATGCATAATATCTAACGTTACAGATCTCTCCAAATGGGTCATTTTCAATCTCAACAGAGGCAAAATCCAGGATAAACAGCTTGTAAACTCATCATTATTAGCACAGACACAGACACCCCAGATAAATATTCCAAGACCAATGGCATACAGAGAGTTGTTCTATCAAAGCTATGGGATGGGATGGTTTATTAATAATTACAGGGGATATGTTCAGATAAATCATGGTGGAGTCCTATATGGATTTTCTTCAATGGTCTCTTTTTTACCATATGAAAAAATAGGGGTCGTTATACTTACGAATCTTAACGGAACCCCTTTAACTGAAATAATTGAGAGATATGTTTATGATCATTTGCTGGGATTAAAACCTGTCGGCTGGAATGATCGTTTTATGAAAGAGACAGCCAGGGCGATGGACCAGTACAGGTTATCCTATAACCAGAAGGATCCAGGCTATCTTCCTGATACAAAACCTTCACATCCTATAATGGATTATACAGGAACATTTGAAAGTAATGGCTATGGCAAAATAAAGATTTCACTTGAAGGTGACTCTCTATCTACTACACTTTTAGGTTATAAATGCCCATTAAAGCATTATAATTATGATGTTTATGATCTCTATCATCCTGTTGAGCGCCAGAGTTGGAAAGTTAAATTTGTCAGTGATTTAGGGGGGAAAATAAATAGTTTTACCATCAACATCGGTGGAGGACTTAAAGAGATTATTTACAATAGGATAGAGTGAGATCAGGAAATAATCCTGAGCTTTATGTTTCGATAGAAAAGTATGGAAAAAGTATTATAATGGGATGAGTACACTTTTTTCATCCCTTCTTCACCCTTTTTTCAAATCTTCATTTCTTTTTCCTTCTGTTTTGGCTGTTTTCCTTTGCAGTGACAATATTGTCACAATTCTAAAAATCATAAATTATGAAAACAATTATCAGAAAAGCAGCAACAACATTAATTCTTATGACTATGTTAGGTTCGACTATTTTCGGTCAGGAATATGCGAGAATGGAACGCATAAAAACTTTACAGATCGAAAAAACCGCAAATAAACCAGAGGCTGTAACCAATGTTGTTGAGATAAATGTGACTGATGAGTTTAACTATCTAAAAATTAAGGTTCAGGGTAATTTCGATGCAGGTGAAATTCTTGTTGAAATTGTTGATCCTTTGGGAGAGGTAAAAAGAGATTTCTCAATTAAGAATGGAAAAGTTGTAACAGAAACAGGCCTGAACATGAAGGGTGTTGTAATTGCTGAAATGGAAAGATCATACAGGAATCCTGTTAAGGGTAAATGGGTGGTTCGTTCAACTTCAAAGAAAGCTGATGGAAAGATCTTAGTTTATAGTCTGCAGATATATAATCCTAAAGCTGATCTTATTGAGCTGGAACAAATTGAAAGAGAGACAGATTCACATCTCAGGTTTTAGTCATAAGCTTACTTAAATGAAAAAGCTTCTGGTGCCTCTTCTTTTGAGTTATGGGTCATTATCGAATTCTAATGCTGGCATTATTATTAAAATAGACCTTGATACTACAAGATGGGCGCCAGTCGCTTATCTATCTGTAATAGGGGATTATACAAAGATAAACTCTATTTCATACTCCCAGATTATTGCTACATCTAAGGTCTCTCCTGATGGTATATATAAGTTCAGTACAAAATATTATCCTGAGAAAGATTGTCTTTACAGGGTACATTTCGCAAGAAGAGGATATCCTCCTGCATCCCTGGTCATCGGAGGGGCAGACCAAAATTATTTTTTTCTATTCGCTTGTAAAGAAGAGGAGATTAATATTATATCTGAACAGGGAGAGAACACAATAGGAGATCTGAAGTTTGATGGACAAGGCAGGAATAGTGCTCTGAAAGAACTTAATATAAAACTAAAGATTTTTGATTCACTCGATTATCAGGGAACCCAAATCAATAACAGATTTTTCTGGGATGCCCAATTTAATGAGATAAAGAAATTTGCCGATACATGTTCATATCCACTTGTTTCATTATATGCTCTATACTATATTGATTATGATAAAGATTACCTGATTGATCCAAAATTTTATCATAATTATCTCAGAAAATGGAAATCCGAAAAATCAGAATATTTCGAAGTATTCAGGAAAAGCCTGAAAGGTTCAAAAACTAATGTATGGTTGATTCTGCTCATATCCTTTTCTGGTTTGACCCCAATAATTACTGTCACCTATAAAGTATACTTAAAAAGAAAGAACAATGCCAAAAACATGCTGACAGAACTTTCAATTAATGAAAGGAAAGTTTTTGAATTATTGAAACAAGGAAAATCCAATAAAGAAATCGCCAGTGAGTTATCGATCAGTGTAAACACAGTGAAATCTCATGCCAACAGCATCTATTCAAAACTTAAAATTAGGTCCAGAAAGGAACTAATTAACTTCGATATTTAGGTTTTATATCCAGGTAATCCTTTTTTGGTATATAATTTTAAGGTATCAGACAATTAATCTCATAATTGATGAAACATTACAAGATATATACTATTGTTTTTTATAGTTGCTTACTACTTCTATGTTGTGAAAAGAACGATGTAGCTCCATGTAACAATTGCCGAATCAAGAGAATAAGGAATTATGATGATAAAGGCAATGAATATCTCAATATATTTTACTCCTACGAAGGACACCTGTTGGTAAGTATAGATTATAAATTTACAAAACCACTTTTTGGGGCTTATGATTCACGACATTTAATTTCCTATTCTGAGAACAAGGTAACCTACATTATTGAAACAAAATATGAGAACAATTATATAATAGATGGGAAGTATGAAATATCGAGTCAGGATGATAAAATTTCTGAAATCGTATGGAGTATTTTTGAAAATGGTCAATTTATCGAATCAAAAAAGATGGTATATGAATACTCAAATTCTGACCTTGTGTCTGTGATTGTATCTTTTAAAGTTGATGGAGAGTTAAAACAACTGGGGAAAATAAGCATAGAATATAAAAACGGAAATATTGAGAAGTTCTTTTTTTTTAGAATCAATGATCTAGATGAGTTGGTTCTGGAAGCAAGCCGGGAATATGAATATGTTGATGGCAAACTTACAAACTGGATTTATTCAATTCAAACAGATAGCGGCGAAAGACAGGAACTAGTTAAGTGGATTTTCCATTATTCGGATGGTTTGATATCAAGAATCGAAAAACTGGAGAATTATTTTGGTGATTGGCAACAGCTTTCTACTCCAACCGATTATTATTATGATAGCGAAAGGAGATTAATAAAAATCGGGTCTGGTAATGCTTCTGAAAGGGTAGAATTTGAAGAGGGACAATGCAATTCACTCCTTTTAAAATTTCCGGAGGACAAATACTATTTTGAACCACAATTCTAGTATATTCTAGATTAAAACAAGGCAAACTCAGCGGAGAATCAAATCTTCCAAACAGAAAGTGAATTATTCAGAAAAGGTTACCAATTAGGTAAGAAATTCAATATCTGAAAAGTAGCTTTCTTTTCAAATATTTTATCATTGGTGCGCCAATCGATCGTCTTCTGGTTATCCCCGGCATTAGTAATTTAAATCTATATTATATAACCCTATGAAAAAGTTTAATTTGATTTTTTTACTCATCTTCTTTTCCGCTTTGACTTCCGGCCAGGATCAGCCCAAGGGTAAAGTCTTTGGTCGCCTGACAAATAAAATATCCGGAATTCCGCTTATAGGAGCAACAACTGCTGTTTATTCAGGAATAGATTCTTCACTTATAACTGGCACAACCACTGATAATGACGGAAAATTTACAATCGTGGGTATTCCACAAGGGAATTATTACCTTATGGGAAGGTATGTTGGCTATCAAACTGTACATATAAATTTCAGCCTTAATAATGAAAAGCTGGAATTTGATGCCGGTAATATTGGATTGACTGAATCGACCACAAACCTCAGTGGGGTCGATGTTGTAGCAACAAGACCACAGGTAATTTATAGGGATGATAAAAAGATACTTAATGTTGACGAATACAGGAAGACTGGTGCCACCACTCTTGCTCAGGTTTTGCAGAATGCCCCTTCAGTTACTACCGATGCAGAAGGAAATGTTTATCTGCGAGGCAGTTCAAACTTTACTCTCCTGATCGACGGCAAACCGGCCCCCAACACAGGAATGAGTATGTTACGTCAGATCCCGCCAGAGATGGTTGAGTCGGTGGAGATTATGACAAACCCATCTGCAAAATATGATCCTGAGGGTGTATCGGGTATTATCAACCTGGTATTGAAAAAGCAGAAAGAGGCGGGTTTCAACGGGATGATAACAACTCTGGCAGGCCTTGGAAACAAATATAATGGCGACGCTCAGTTTAACTTGAGGAAGAAAAAAATTAATCTTTTCGGAGGTGTTTCCGGAACATCGTATCAAACCGATATTTCTGGACTTCTCACACGTGAAACAGTAACCACTGATGGCAATATGAACGTTGATACCTGGCTTAATCAGGGCGTAAAAGCAAATACTTTTAATATTAATGCAGGATTAGATTTTACCTTTAACGAGAAAAATTCTCTGACAATATCTTCAAGGTTAGGTCCAATAAACCAGTCAGTTGAAATGGTAAACAGGATTTTCAGCGATTTTGTAGGTTTAGGAACAACAGATTATTCGCAAAACAGGAACACCATCGGATTTGATGGATTCTTTTATAACCCCAATATCACATTTATACATAAATTCAGGAAAGAGGGAATGAAACTTCAGATAAACCTCTTTACCGGTGGATTCAAAGGGGACTATTCACAGGAAATGAGCCAGAATGTTACTAATAAAGATTGGGAGTTGCAGCCTGGTGATGCAGATCAGCGGGAATCACTCCTTAGTCTTGGTCTTAGCGACACTAGACTTAAGGCAGACTTTGAGAGTCCCGTTGGGAAGACAGGTAAAATTGAAGCAGGATTTCAATCAACCTACCAGATGGAATGGACAGATAATATCTTCAAAAATTTCAATAACTCAACTGGCGAGTGGGATGTAAGTGCAGCTTTCTCCAACAAATATAATTTTGAAAATGTAATTAATGCCCTTTACACTACATGGTCTGGTAAGTTTGGAAAATTCTCTTACCAGGCTGGACTAAGAGGCGAACTTAACAACAGATTGTTTAATCAGATTACACTGGATGAACAGTTCAATTACGATAAGTTCAGTCTCTTCCCAAGTGGAAATATTACCAGAACTCTTCCTAAAGATCAGCAACTTCAGGTTAGTTATTCCAGGAGGATTAAAAGACCAGCAAGAAACAATCTTAATCCATTCCCTCAGTTCATAGATTACAGGACAGTTGCAAAAGGTAGTCCATATTTGCGACCCGAATATGTGAACTCTTTTGAACTGAGCTATCAGAAAAAGATTAAAACAGGTTTTATTTCGATTCAGGGATATTTCAGAAATGTTAATGATTTAGTTACAAATTTTGTTTCCTCAGATGGACTGGGAAACGTTACCATGACATCAGTAAATGCCAACCGCTCATATTCAGCAGGAACCGAGCTGATGGGCAACTTACAGCTTATAAAATGGTTCAGAATGACTTTAACGGGGAATATATATTATTATAAACTTGAGGATAAAAAAGCAACTTCCTCTGTTGATAAGGGTACCATTACATGGACTACGAACTCCAATCTTATCTTCATGATAACACCAAATACCAATTTTTCACTGACTGGAAGATATAATGGACGATCTATTTCTATTCAGGGATCTCAGTCGGGTAACTTTATCCTTAATGCCGGACTAAACCAGACTTTTTTGAAAAAGAAAGCCTCATTATCCCTGGGTATACAGGATCTGCTTGGCACTTATACAATAAAATCTGTTCAGAAAAGTGAAAATCTGGTTTTCAATACAGAAATAAAACCTGAGCGCAGAGTCGTGACACTAACTTTTACCTATAACTTCAATAATTTCCAGAGAAGAAATGTTCCGCAGGATCAGCTGGATATGAATATACTAAGATAAATACCATCTTTCTGGAGAAAGAATGAAAAATCTCCCTGGAAGTAATAAATATCAACTTAATTCCAGCATCCTTTTCAGTTAATATATTAATTAATCATTAAACAATGAAGACACAAAATCTGGTTACAGTCATAATATTATTAGTTGTATTCTACTGTTGTAAAAGCAATATTAATGATACTGAAGTATCAGATAACATTGAATTGGAAAAAATGGTACAAAAAGATCAGGAAACGAGACAGTCCCAAAATGACGAACCACTTGAATCCATTGATAAAGAGCACAGAAAACGCGTATTGGAAATGCTGGCGCAGGGGAAAATAAAAACTGTAAATGATAAATATAATGCGGCACTGATACTTCAACATACAAACCTAATAATTTGTAATGGTAAGTTGATGAGTATAAGTTCGGAAAATTATTACCTGGCCTATGCACTATCCAAAAGTGCCATGGAATTGGGATCAAAAGGAGCAGGGACGCTGGCTGCAGCTACTTATGATCGCTACTTGCTTTATACAGAAGGATATCAGAAGTACGGAACTCAAAAAGTATATGAAAAAGAAACAGATCAGATGATATGGGCCCCTATCGACAGTGTGACATCTGATGAAGAAAGGGAGAAATTCGGGGTAAAGCCATTGTTAGAACTTCTAAAAGAATGCAAAATGCAAAGAAGGTAAAAGCTGAAAACTGTAAAACATGAAAAAAACCGCTGATAAAACAAGTAATATGTTCCAACTATTTTTGCGATATATTGCAATCATTACGATTATGGCGTTAGGTATTTTCTGTTCTGCAGGAGGAGTTAATTATTGGCAAGGCTGGACATATCTTATTCTTTTTGGTTTTCTGACCTACTTTAGCTTAATTATGGTCCCTTCAGACTTAGCTACTGAGCGAATGAATCCGGGAGGAAGTTATAAAAAGTGGGATAAATACTTTCTGGCGTTCTATAATCCAATGACTATTCTTATCCCTGCTATTTCGTCAGTTGATGCTAACAGATTACATCTATTCATTCCTATCCCGGCATACATAAATGTTATTGGTATTGTTATTATATTTCTTTGTTCACTTTTTATTATCGGCCAGCGGGTTAGGATTAGTTGCCGTCCGTGTCAGGGTTGGCATGCGTTTTTGCACAGTCCCGATAAGTGGCGATAAGTTGGCTGTCATGATAAAATAGTCAAGATGACTGAGTCCCGATAAACGGCGAGAAATGCTCCCGGTGCAAAAGTTGGCAGATGGCGATGCAAAAACCATGACAACAGCGCGTCGGCCGACAGCCCCATAGACTTTGTCACGGATGCAGGATTGCTCCCGGTATAAAAAGTATAATAAGTGGGTGTAAATATGGTGATAGACGTTGGGGTTATGAAGGATTTGTCCGGGCTGGCGAAGGCAATTAAGCCTATCCGCTTGTTATGCTTAGGCGTGGATTAAATGTCATGGCGAATCAGTCTTGAGATTTTAAGTTGTCCAGATATGAAGAAACTTAATTATTGGATGTCAGCTTTGGGTAATTTACTAGTTTTCAATAAGCCATAAATAATAAATCCAATTCCTGTAACAATGAATGGTATGCTCAAAAGTTGTCCCATATTTAGTGTCATTCCATCTTCAAATCCGACTTGGTCTTCCTTTATAAATTCGATTAAAAATCTTGCTGTAACAAATAAAACAGTTGCCAGCCCAAAGAAGAACCCATTTTTAAGTCTATCTCTCATTTTTTTGTAAAGAATCATCATTATTCCAAAAATGATAAAATATGCAATCGCCTCATACAATTGAGCTGGATGTCTCGGAACGTTATCTACTCGCTCAAAAATCACAGCCCAAGGTTTTGTTGTCTGAATACCGATAATTTCAGAATTCATAAAGTTTCCAAGTCTTATAAATCCAAAACTCAATCCTATAACAACCGCAATCAAATCAATTGTGTCAATCATTGAATGCTTAGTCTTTCGAGAATAGAAATATAATGCAATCAGTAATCCTAGTACCCCACCATGACTTGCCAATCCTTGAAATCCAGTAAACTCTATCCCACCATCAGGCGGAAAGGTAATTGGAAGAATCATCTCTAGAGGATGTGATAAATAGTAAGATGGCTCATAAAATAAGCAATGTCCAAGTCTTGCCCCTGCCAGAATACCAATCATACCGTAGATTGATAATTTCTCCAGATTCTCCAATGGGATGTTTTCTCTTTTATAAATCCAACCTAAAATATAGATGCAAAGAATTATCCCACTTACGAATAGAATTCCATAGTACCTAAGAGAAATGCCGAAAACATTAATAATCTCAGGGTCAACATTCCAATAAATGTAATTTGAAGTCATAATCTCTTATTGTCTAGTCAAAGTATGAAAAAATATCGTGGATTACAAATTTGTCCCGCAAGTCAAAGGAAATTCTCGTTCGGAGCGTTATGCTTAGGCGTTTGAGTCAAAGCAGGATCTGTCTCGCAAGTCGCTGGCACTTAAGCATAACTGGTGTATAAGAGTAAATAACTATTTCTCAAGTGTAGTACGTATTCAAAAGGACAAAGGGCAGAGAGTAATTCAGAACGGGCCTTATAAAATTGTGCGACATCCCGGATATCTGGGAACAATAATTCTCTATTTATTTCTCCCAATATCAATGAATTCAATTTCTGGTCTTTTAGGGTCTTTGATTTTAATAGCAGCTTTTTTTGTAAGGACTTATCTTGAAGATAAATACCTTCAGGATAAATTAGAAGGATATTACGAATATTCCAAAGTTGTAAAATTCAGACTTATCCCAAAAATATGGTAAATACCGGGGCTGGGCTCTTTATGAGTAAATTTAATCCGCTTAAACAAAGAGTATTTCCAAATGTAAATATGGAGAATATGAATATGAAGTTTTTATCGATATCAACGAACCGGCTTATAATTAGGAATCTTAAGCCTGCGGATCTTGAAGATTTTTATTTATATCGTTCTAACCCTGAAGTTACAAAGTACCAGGGATTTGACATAATGACAATTGCAGAGGCTGAAGATTTCATAAATTCTCAAAAAGATAAGCTATTTGGATTACCAGGTGAATGGGTACAATATGGCATTGAACACAAATCTAATCAGTTGCTAATAGGAGATTGTGCTATAAGGTTAAATCAGGCTAATGTTAGAATTGCTGAAATAGGTATTACTATTTCTCATTTACAACAAAAGAAGGGATATGGGAAGGAAGTCCTTAATGGAATTTTGTCATTTCTCTTCGATAAAGAAAATGTTCTTAGGATTGTAGAAAATGTTGACATCGAAAATCTGGCTTCTATCAGACTATTAAAAAGTACTGGTTTTAGGCTTGAAGGACATTTTGTAGAAAATATTTTTTTAAAAGGTAAATGGGGAAGTGAATTTCAGTTTGCAATGCTGAAAAGAGAATGGGATGATAAAAAACCAAGAGGTAGTATATGAATATATTAAGACACAATATGTTAGCTTGGGATAGTTATGTAGAAAAGAAAAATCGCTGGACCATACCTGTTTCAAAGAATGAGATTGAAAATGCAAAAAAAGGTATATGGAGCATTGTACTAACTCCTACAAAACCTGTTCCAAATGCTTGGTTTCCAGATATAAGAGGCTTGAAACTGTTGGGGCTTGCATGTGGAGGAGGACAACAGGGACCAATTCTTTCTGCTTTAGGGGCAGACGTAACTATCTTTGATATATCAGAGAGACAGCTACTTCAGGACAAGAGACTTAGCGACCAACTTGACCTGAAAATAAAAACAGTTCAAGGTGACATGAGAGATCTTTCAATTTTTGCCGACAATTACTTTGATGTTGTCTTTAATCCATGTTCTGTAGTTTTTATTGACAATGTAAGACAAGTCTGGAAAGAGTGTTTTCGTGTATTAAAACCAGAAGGTATATTAATGACTGGTTTGATTAATCCTGTTGTTTACCAGTTTTCCGAAACAGAAGATTCTTTCAGATTGGCCTATAAACAACCATATTCAGACCTCTATTCTCTTTCATTAGAGGAATTAGATGTTTTATTCATGAATAATGAACCATTAGAATTTGGCCACTCCCTTACAGATCAAATTGGAGGGTTAATGGAAGAAGGATTCATGGTTACTTCTATGTATGAGGATGATTGGAATGGAGAAAAAAAAATTGATAAATATCTTCCTTCCTTCTTAGGAATAAGGTCAATAAAAAGGAATGGATAGTACCCTGGCAGGAATATCTTGGTTTTGTAGTTTCAATTGAATCAATTATCTGTGGTAACTAGTTATAACATGCTCTTTATTAATAGTGTAATTAAAAAAGCAATAGGAATGAATAATAATAATATTAAAATAGTACTACTTGTACTCTTATTTTTTGGATTAAATAAAAATCTTATTAGTCAGGACAAGGATTGTTATTTAATTGATAGTGTGAATTATTACGCAATGCTGGATGGTTACTGTGCTATGACGGCCCTACAGATGAATTTAGATTACTATGGTTTTAATATGGATCAGTCGTTGTTGCTGAATCTAGGATGGAACTATGGTTTCATGTATTTAAAAACTCCTTATTATACAATTGCATACCCTGATACTGATCCTGTTGAGGAGATTGTGTTTGCTTGCAATCTGATTGGGTTTAGGGCCACTGTTTTAGTACATAAAACACTTAAAGAAGCCAGGGAAACAATAGTTAAATATATTTCCCGTGATATACCTGTACTAATACAATGGACACCTCATACAATTTTGGCCTACGGTTTTAAAGATAGTGCCAATGTAATGATCTATAATGACCCGGGTGATTATAGAAATCAATTCATTGATAATATTGATAAAATTCCATTTGGGAAAGGTGAAAATGTTTCAATGCCCATTTCTGATTGGGAAAAGATGCCATATCTCTGGGGAATGAGACAATATCAGATAGTAGTTATTGAACCCAAAGACAAAAAAATTAATATAAACTGGAAAAGAATATGGAAAAGAAATGCTGAAAAAACTTTAGGATCTATTAAGGATAAATATCAAGCTTTTTATGGAATTGATGGAATGAATGAAATAATTAAAGATCTTAATGCGATTTCAGCTAAAAATATATCTAAGAGTATCGAGATTATTAAGAATTATGAAATGTGTTTTAAACTTGGGATTGGATTCCGGCGAGATGCTGCGGCATTTTTGGCAGGTCAGGCCTCAACTATGATTGATAACGACTTAAGGCTTGCTTCAATAGAGTTTATGAAATCAGCCCAGTATTTTCGTAAGGGTTATAATTTAATATATTGGTTTAAGAATAATTACGATCAAAAAAAAGGTGAACAGGCAATAAGTGAATTCATTGAAATATTTGAGAAAATTGTTGAATGTGAAATAGCAGGCTCAACATATTTGTTAAAGGCTTCAAAGTAGCCGTTGTATACTTATAGATACCGTCATTTGAGATTAAGTTAAATTACTTTTAATCAAATCTTCAAATAAATATACCTTTCCCTCATTGTAAAAGCTGCAAAAGAGATGACTTGGCAGGCTATCCCGAAGTTTAGAAAACACAATTAAACAATAAAACATTTTCATTAAAATAATTCCAATTATAGCCCGAAATAAACAAGGGAAAATACTATCCAATAATAGCAATATATCACCTCTATTCCTACCGTCTGAAAGCTTAGAAATAGATTTCTTCTATACCTGAAATAGACAAAATCGACAATAAGTCGACAATTCCCCCCACTTGAAGAATATTTTTCTCTTTGGATAGGAATTATGCAAAATTTGTTTTAAAAAAAACAATATTGGTAACTGCAGCCTGTAGGCCTTTGGATCTAAGAGGGCAAGCAGACTTAAAGGGGGAGCCATGAAAAGAATGATTTTAATATCCACACTGTTGTTTGTAATATTTTTTAATAATGTAATAGAAATTAAAATCTCATTCAATAAAGAACTAAAAGGTTAACCTAATATGTTAATACGGTTTCATTTTACACATTATTGAACAGAATAATATTGACCCATACTCAAGAATGGGAAATTGCTTTTTCATAAAGTTTTAGGTTAATAAACATCATGCAGTTTTTATGAGTATGGGTCATCAATTAAGATATGTTTTTGACTTAATAGTAACCAATTTAAAATTTAACCTAAATTCAAATTTCATGAAAAGAAGCCTTGTATTCACATTTTTGCTGATGACATGCAGTTTGTTGTCAGCACAGAACGTGCAAATCACTGGAACTGTTACCAGTTCCGATGACGGCAGTTTAATGCCTGGAGTAACTGTTACCCTTAAGGGGATGACAGTTGGAGCATTGACAAGTTCGGATGGGAAGTACACCATCACCGGACCTTCAGGTGCTCAAGTCATTATTTTTTCCTTTGTAGGAATGAAAACTCTTGAAGTTCCGATTGAAGGGAAGAAAGTCATAAATGTAGTTTTATTCCCCGATCTTCTTCAGATTGATGAAGTTGTTGTTACTGCTATTGGAATTCAACGGGAATCGAAAGCACTGGGCTATTCGGTGCAGTCGGTGGGTTCAGAGGACGTTGTCAGATCAGGAGCAATCAACCCGGTTAACTCCCTGGGAGCAAAAGTAGCCGGGGTACAGGTTACAAGTAGCTCCGGCGTAGCAGGTGCTTCATCTTTCATAACTATCAGAGGAATGTCATCAATTACTGGTAATAACCAACCATTATTTGTCGTAGATGGTATTCCGATCGACAATTCCCAGTTGAGAACAGAATCAGGTACTGCCGGTGTAGCTTACTCTAACAGAGCTATTGACCTCAATCCTAATGATATTGAATCAATTAATATCCTAAAAGGTGGTGCGGCATCAGCTCTTTATGGAATCCGTGCAGCAAACGGAGTGGTTGTAATCACAACCAAAAAAGGCGGGGCTACTGCTGGTAAAAAACTTAACATAACATTCAATTCCTCTGTTTCGACTGATAAGGTTTCACAACTCCCGCCAATGCAGCTTACTTTTGCGCAGGGCTCGGCAGGAGTTTATGTCAATAACCAGACAAATGCCTGGGGTCCTGAGATCTCTTCACTAAGACATTCAAATACAACTAAAGATCCATACTATTACGATGCAGCTCTGGGTGATACCAAAGGTGTTATTGTTCCAGCTTCAGCTTCTGATGCAGGAGATGTAATTGTTCCAGTCGATAATATGAATGAATTCTTTGTAACAGGACTTACACTGAATAATAATATTTCTTTATCAGGAGGTAATGAAGTTACCAAATATTATTTTTCCGCAGGGTATCTCAATGCAAAAGGTGTCGTTCCAAGGAATGAGTGGTCTAGAGCA
>Ga0209704_1000110_pt1 | contig 14532 bp, 23 predicted proteins | sample PPLLaktember2015_FD_187258 | JGI IMG/M metagenome (GOLD analysis project Ga0209704, IMG submission 187258) | Freshwater sediment microbial communities from Prairie Pothole Lake near Jamestown, North Dakota, USA - PPLs Lake P7 Core (6) Depth... | ecosystem: Environmental > Aquatic > Freshwater >... | reverse complement strand
AAGCCAACCAACGTGGGCGAGTATGTGCAGATGCGTAACGTCGATCTAGAGATGTTTAAGGCGATGAATAACGCTGGGGCTGGTGGTAGCACCTATCCGTGGGTTGAGGCGATTGTGCGCCTTATGCGCCCCTCTGTAGCGGCTATTGCGTTGGGCACATGGTCGTTTATGATGGTGACAGGTCAAGACAATCCTGCTGTTAACAACTTTGCCTCTGCTGTTGGCTTTTACCTGTTTGGCGACCGCACCCTCTTTTACGCGCAGAAGAAATGAATACAAACTGGAAGCGCTCGTTTGATCTGATGTTGCAGTCCGAAGGTGGGTTTAGCGATGACACACGCGACAACGGTAACAAGTTGCCAGACGGTCGCCCAGGTTCCACAATGCTGGGTGTCACCCAATACAACTGGGAACAATGGCTCGGACATGAGGTCACACATGAACAAATGCGTAAACTTACTGCGGCGGATGTTGAACCATTTTACAAACGGAAGTTTTGGGACGCCGTGCGAGGTAGTGCTCTACCTCTCGGTATTGATTATCTCGTGTTTGATTTTGCTGTAAATGCGGGGGCTGGTCGCTCGTCCAAACTTCTACAGACCGCTGTAGGTGTGCCTGCCGATGGCATGATCGGACCGATCACATTAGGTGCCGTAGCCGTTTATTCGCCAACCGAACTTATTGATAAGTTCTCAGAAGCCAAGATCGACTTCTATCGTGGGTTGTCAAACTTTGACGTCTACGGCGTCGGTTGGATGAACCGTGTTAAGCACGTCCGTAAGGCTGCGCTTGAGATGGTGGGCTCCAACCAAACTTAAGCCACGTCTTTTGCACGTCGGTAGACGCTGCGGGGACGTAAACGAACGTAGGGTCGTTTCTCAATGGACAAACTGCTTTCTTCATGCAGCGGTCGTTTAAGTCACACCAAGTGATGTGGCTGCAAACACAAGTTTCATCGGTCTGATTCGAGGTTGACATAGCGTATTTTTCCTGAGATGGCGATTAAGTCTGGTTGTTGTTTCTTAGCTTTTTCTGCCGCTAACTTAAGTGCTGGTGGCAGTTGATAAGGCTTTGGTTCTTCTTTCAATTTCTCTGTTGACATACCACACCGCCTTTTTTAAGTCTTCGATTGCGTCGTCTTTAAGATCAGCACGCCAAATATATTTTATGGCATTCCCTAAGCAAAAGTTCATGTGTTCGGTAATCTGTATACATTCCACGCCAGACGGATGTGCCGTGTAGTGTGGCGGGTGGTTGACTGTATCAATTTTCATGGGGTGTGCATAGCCTCCTTGGCCGTATAGATAATCTTCAATTGTTTTCTCTTCACTCATACTTTGCTCCTAGCAGTTCTACCCTTGGTTCGTGAAATAGCCATGCTGATGCGTAGTCTGGTCTGGGTGTGTCAATCTCTATCTTCTCAGTGACTACGGTGTCTTTAATCTTTTTGTTTGGCGCCTTACGTTTGCCAACAAACTCAACAGAATCACCTTTGCCGTACCTATAAGCCTTCGTAGGGACGCCGTACTTACCACTTCGCCACTCGCACACATAAATATGCCCAGCCTCCTCTAGGCGTCGTAGGTGCGCTGCAACGGCAGTAACCACCATCTTCATTTCTTTAGCAATCTCAGCGGCGGTCATGTTGTCTCGGGTTGCGAGGATGTCGAGAACTTGCTCTTGTTTGGGGGTGATCATTATGTTCTCCTTGTAGGTAGCAGCACAACTAAACTTCCATTGACTACACGCAATGCTCGTCTATTCCAAATCGCTCCATATCCGTTCATGTGTTGCGCCTCTTTAATAGTGCTTCAATCCCTTTCACCAAACGGATACCATTGAACTGATTAGCGTATATTTCAGCCTCCGAATCAGACAGCCCGACCCACTCACGCTGGGGTGGTGCGGCGTAGACAGGAATATATTTAACTCCTGCATCTGTGTCAGCAATGCTTAGGTATTTCATGGATGTCACGCAATGTGGTTGTGGGCTGGTTAAGTCCCGCACCCACGCCACAGGCTCTTGCTTCTCTGCTTGCTCAACACTCAACCCACCAGACCTATGCGCCATGTCGGATGTGTCCCAAGGCTCTTTCTCAGGTTTATAAAATTCCATGATGAGAACTCTTGGATCACGGAAAGCGCCTTGCTTCTCCGCTAGGAAATCGGCTGCATTACGTGTAGGCTTCTCTGCTTGCTCAATTGCTTGGCGTAGGGCTTGCTCTGTATCCACCCAAGAATACATGCCATCAATATCATTAAGTCTTTTTAACGCCTCCAACGCTTGCTTCATTACGTCAATCATTCTGTTCTCCCTCTGATTTCATTGGCACAATAATCCGCACCGTCAACAGCGTTCATTCCTTGGTCTATAAAATACAGCGATGCGTCATCACACAACTTCGCACACGCCTCACGCTCATCTTGGCGCACTAGCTCGGCAAAGCGATGCAATGGATTTTTGCAATTCTCATTCATCACTTGTTGGAATATTTCTTCAGTGTTCATGCCTTCTCTCCTTTCAAACAACGATCATATAGATCACAACGCTCCGGACTGATGCATTCGCACTTGATTGGTTTCTTTGCTGCGTCCCACCCCGCGCACCAAGCTCGGTATGCAAACCCTTGGCTCTTGGTGCCTTCTAGGCTGTCGTACCACAAGCTGAATAAGATGTCTTTGTTCATGGCGTTCTTGCCTCCTTTAGTATCTCAATCCGTTCGCGCATCACGCGCAGGGTGTTGCCCCGCTGATGCAGACGCAGGAGCATAGACGCCCTGCGTGGGCCGCTAAGTTCTTCCGCCAGTAAAGCAAACACCTCGTCTTCCGACAGGCTGCTCAGACGGCTATTTAGATTTCGCCAAGTGGTTTTCAATTTTTTGCTCCAAGTCGTTAATAGTTCGGTGGGTGTTGCCAAGCGCGCGCACGACAGCTTTTGCGTGGCGCCCGTGTATTTTAAGTTCTGCTTTGGCAGCCTTAAGTTTGGCTTTCCAAAGTTCTAATCGTTTCATTTCAACGCCTCCATAGCGATCTCAGACACGGCGCGTTTGTCATGCAACGCACCCCAAATTTTCTCATCAACAGTTTTGTTGGTGAGCATTACATAGACCCAGACGTCGTGCTGCTGTCCTGATCGGTGCAGTCGTCCGACAGTCTGCTCGAACAACTCAAGACTCCAAGGCAGTGACAGAAAGACCATCCGGCAACCGCCGTGTTGCAAGTTAAGACCGTGGCCTGCTGACTTGGGGTGGACAAGAAGCAACTCCACCTCTCCCTTATTCCAGCGCTCGATAGCGCGGTCGTCGTCCAAGGTGACGGCGTGTTTGTATCGGCGCTTGAGTTCAGCGAGTTCTTCTTTGTAGTTGTAGGCGATGATGGTGTTGGCACGTTGGTTCTCCTGAAGTAAATCATCTAACGCATCAAACTTATGCTTGCTAAACCAGATGGGCGTTTGTGTGACCGCAAACTTACCTGGTGTCTCACTTGCCACGCTTGTCGTGTCGTAGACAAAGCCAGACGCCATCTGTTGCAGCTTGCCTGTGACAACGGCTGCGTTGATGGCTGCGATCTGACTCTCGCCAAACTGCACCACAAAGTCTTTCTTCATGGTGTTGTACTCGGTCATCACCATGTCGCAGCGCATCTCGACCATGTGGCAGGGCGGCAGCTTATCGGCGTACTCACCAGGCTCTAGTACATACGTTGCAGGCTTGATGACATCCATGACACGCTTGAGTGAGCCTGGGCGCGGCATCCACTCGCCATACTCAGGGTTCATCAGCACAAAGTATTGCTGCATGAACGCACCCTTGCTGCGCCCCAACAACTTTTGGTCAACAATCTTACATTGCCCAAACACATCTTCTAAACCATTGCTTGTAAACGATCCGGTTAAGCCCCAACGCACACCCATCTTATCAATCACTTTATTGAGCGCTTTAAAGCGCGCGCCTGATGGGTTCTTGAGTCGTGTCAGTTCGTCAAACACAATGGCGTCAAAGTTTAGCTCTTGCTCAGACAGCCATTGCAAGTTGTCGTAGTTGGTGACCACGATGTCGCTGTGTGATCTAAGCGCAGACAGACGTTCAGCCGGTGTGCCAACAGCCACACGCATATACAGACTAGGTGCCCACTTCAGTATTTCAACAGGCCACACATCCGTACACACGCGCTTGGGTGCTAACACTAAGAAGCGACGCACGATCTTATCGTTCAGCGCGTTCTTCATCGCGGTTAAAGTGATCGCAGTCTTACCCGCGCCCACGGGTGCCAAGATCATTGCACGATCACTCTCGTACAAGAAGTTGGCCGCGTCATTCTGATAGGGTCTTAGCACCATTGGCCTGCCATCGCTTGCGCGATCCCCGTGTATGTTTCGCTGCGGATTTTCCAACGGTCTTCGCTTGGTGGCAAACGGTTCTGCCCGCTATCGGTTTGGTTTGCCCAACGCTTCTTACCGTTCACGATACGCGGCTCAACAATGTCGGTAGGCGTGAGCAGAGGTAAATTTTTTAACCACAAACAAGTGCGTTTGCTTGCGTCATGCCCGAACTGCCACGGATTAATGATCTGATCTGGCTTGCGAATGCGGCTAGAGATTACGCTGATCGGGTTCTCTATCGCAATGCGTGGTATGGACGCCGCCATCAAGCGCGTCACAAAATCTAGCGCATCTTCGGTCAACTGAGGATCACGCAGCCCCCGCGCTGTCCAGTGCATACCAGACACAGACAGGTAAGTGCAGGGCGGATGCGCGATCATCATGTCCCAACCGTTGTTGATGATGTCAAACACATCGCCTTGGTAGTGCGGCCCTGGCACATCAGTAGGTAACAGATCGCATGACATAGCGTCATGCCCTTTGGCGATGAATGCGTCGCGTACTGTACCGCTATACTCACAGGCTATTAATATATGCATCGATTTGCTCCTTGCTCCATAGTGTCGTGTACTGTTGATTAAGTCTTTTCATTTCTTCTGCGAACAACTTTTGCAACGGTGAAAGCCTCCCACCCTTGGTCTTGAGTTCCACGAATATCGTCCTGCCGTCTGGCAGACACGCTATCCTGTCCGACACGCCTTTGTGTGCGGGTGATGTGAACTTGTAGCTTTTGCCACCGATTCGCTCTATAGCCCATACGAAATAAGCCTCGATCTCTTTTTCTTTCATTTGCGAAATATAACATAAAAAAGTATTTGACAACATTTAATTTTATGTGATCTAATGAAAGTTCTAAAGGAGACACTAATGCTACACAGTTCAATAGTCGGTGGTTCAACAGCAAAGCGGGTCATCAGTTGCCCCGCATCAGTCAAGCTAGTGGCTAAGATGCCACCTAAGCCATCAAGTGTTCACGCTGACCGTGGCACACTACTGCACGATGCTATCGCGCTTATCCTAGAAGATAAGCCAGATGTGGTCGGAATGAAGTATAACGACATCATACTCACGCAGGAGTTATATGATGAGAAAATCGTACCCGCACTCGCCGCGCTCGATGAGATCAATGTTGATGGAAGTCTTGAGTACGTTGTGGAGTCTCGTGTCGGTTTCGGTGATCTGTTGCCTGGTGTCTTTGGCTCTGCTGACTTGCTTGGTCGTATTGGTCAGAGAGCTATTGTTTTAGATTGGAAGTTTGGCGATGGCGTTGCCGTCAGCGCTGAAGAAAACGAGCAAGGGATGTTCTACGCAGCCGCTGCGATGCGCACGTTAGAAACAGAATGGGTGTTTGATAAAGCTGAAGAAATAGAAATTATTATTGTGCAGCCGCCTGTTGTGCGTCGTTGGTTAACCACGCCCGCACGCATTAAACAGTTTGAGCGTGAGTTAGTCGCTGCCGTTAAGCAATCACAGAAAGATGACGCAGCATTTAAGACTGGCGATCATTGCCGTTGGTGCGCAGCAAAGCCTGTGTGTCCACAGATGACAGGCGAAGTCGATCGCTTTGTTAAGACATCCTTACAAACAATTGACGCAACACAAATTAGCCACTACTTGCAACAGGCTGATCAGATAGAAGAATTTATTAAGTCTGTGCGTGAGATGGCGTTTACGATGCTTGAGAATGATGTTAAGGTGCCTGGTTACAAGTTGGTCGCCAAGCGCGGTACACGTCAGTGGGTCAACGATGATGACGCGATAAAATTTTTAGGTGACAAAGCATTTGAAAAGAAGTTAATATCTGTCGCTCAGGCCGAGAAGTTGGTCGGCAAAAAAGATTTCCCGCAGGAACTGGCTGTATCGGTTTCTACGGGCAATACGCTGGCAAACGAGGATGATCCTCGCCCAGCAATTCTGAACCTCGCAAAGGTTTTTTCTAAACTTAAGGTGATCTAAAATGTCAACATTCGCAATTGCAAACCTCCCCCCAGTTACATCACTCTCCACATCCTTGCGCGCGCTTGAGCAAGACGTGGGCACTGTTGGTTCCGTCATCATTAAGATGGATAAGACAGGCCATTGGGTCTTCGGTGCAGATCAGACCGAAGCCGAAGATGGTGCTAAGTGGGCAGTCAATCCTTTCTCGTTTTGCCACGGCTTTATTGCTTGGGGTGAGGGTGAAGTGTTGGGTGAGAAAATGGTGTCTGTATCTGAGCCATTGCCTGAAACAGATGTCGCCCCTCCAGGTGCTAAGCGTGGATGGGAAACCCAAGTCGGTATGTCGCTTAAGTGCATCAGCGGCGAAGACGAGGGAATGGAAGCGCGTTACACCGTCACATCCGTTGGTGGTAAGCGCGCAGTACAAGCCTTGGCAGTCGCCATCGCTAACCAAGTTGATGCAGACCAATCTAAGCCTGTGCCTGTCGTGTTACTCAAAAAGGAACACTATCAGCATAAGTCCTACGGTCGTATCTACACACCGATTTTTGAAATCGTTGAGTGGGTAGGCATGGATGGTTCTGCGGCTGAGGAAGAGTACGCTGAAGCATCGCAGCCTGCACGTCGTCGTCGCGTAGCGTCGGCCTAAGTAAGGTCAGGGGCGGCTTAGGTCGCCCCGCCTACACCTTATGATTCTCTGGATTGATTTTGAAACGCGCAGCCGCTGCGACCTAAAGAAGCACGGCGTCTACAACTACGCGCAGGACGGTACAACTGAAGTGCTGTGTATGTCCTACGCCTTTGATGATGAGGACGTGCAGACTTGGACGTCTGGCGCCATACCTGAGCGCATCCTAAACCATACTGGCGAGATCCGTGCGCACAATGCAGCCTTTGAGCGGCTAATTTTTTGGTATGTCTTACAGATTGATTTTAAGCTAGAGCAGTTCTATTGCACCGCAGCACAAGCTCGCGCCAATTGTGCGCCTGGAAGTTTAGAGGACGTGGGGCGCTTTGCAGGCGCAAGCATGAAGAAAGACCACAGAGGGTCGCAATTGATCCGTCTGTTGTCGATCCCTCGCGCCGATGGTACATTTAACACGTCCCTCGACTTGATGTCCGAGATGGTGGCCTATTGTGAGCAGGATGTCAGAGCTATGCGGGCGATCAGTAGCGGCCTGCGTGAGCTTTCAAAAAATGAACTCGACGATTACCACGTCAACGAGCGCATCAACGATCGTGGCGTTTTGGTAGACGTGCCGTTGTGCGATGCAGCAATCAAATACGCCGCTGCTGAGTTAGAAGAAATACAGGAAATTGTGACGCAAGTCACAAATGGGGCGATTAAATCAGTTCGCAGCCCAAAAATGCGTGAGTGGGTCATGGAACGTGTGACGCCAGAGCAACTTAAACTTATGGAGGTAGAAGATGGAAAGTATTCGATTGACAAAACAGTCAGGGCGAACTTACTTGCCTGTGAAGACCTTGCGCCCGACGTCGCCGAGGTTATCCAGTGCGCCGATGACCTCTGGGCGTCGTCGGTTGCGAAGTTCAGCCGCCTTCGAGACTTGGCAGATGCAGAAGACCATCGCGTCAGGGGGGCTTTCGTTTTCGCTGGTGGATCAGCTACGGGACGAGCGTCTTCGTATGGCGCTCAAGTCCATAATTTCACTCGTCGATGCGCACAGCAACCAGATGACGTCAGACAAAGTATGGTTCGGGGACATTCCATCGTTCCCAAGTTTGGTAAGAGGGTCACAGACGTCTTAAAAGGTATGCTTAGACCAGCCCTGATGGCTGCACCTGGGCGTGTGTTGATTGCAGCCGACTGGTCGAGCATTGAGGCGCGTATGAATCCGTGGCTGTCCAACTGCGTATCCGGTATGGCTAAGTTAGACTTGTTTGCAAAAGGCGAAGACGTGTACAAGGTCAACGCTGCTGCGACTTTTAATGTGACGAATGTCACAAAAGATCAGCGTCAGATCGGTAAGGTGCAAGAGTTAGCCTGTGGCTTTGCGGGTGGCATTGGCGCCTTTGCTGCGATGGGTCGGGCGTATGGTATACATCTACCAGAGTCCGATGCCAGACGCATGGTGGACGCATGGCGACGCGCTAATCCGTGGGCGGTTTCGTACTGGTCTGATCTTGAATCAGCATATACACGCGCTATGCGAAATAAAAACTACGAGTTTACTGCGGGTCGAGTAACATACTTATTCGATGGATCGCATCTCTGGTATGCGCTCCCCTCAGGTCGGGTGCTATGCTACCCGTTCGCACGATTGGAAGAAGAAGGTGTGACATATGCCAAAGCCGCTTGGAAACCCGCAGCAGACGCCAAAGAGTGGCCTCGCGCTAGACTTTGGAAAGGCTTGGCTTGCGAAAACATTACCCAAGCTGCGGCGAATGATGTCTTACGCGCAGCTATGCGCGTTTGTGAATCCGAAAAATTAAACATAGTGCTAACCGTACATGATGAAATTGTAGTAGAATGCTCAAGAGAGCAAGCAGACGAAGCTAAAGCTAAACTTTCGCAGCTCATGTGTTCTCCTCCTGATTGGTGCGCTGATTTACCTTTAGGGGTTGAGGCCGAAATAATGACTCGTTATGGAAAGGGTTAGATATGCGTTGGGTTGATATTACGGGCTGGGAAGATAGATACCAAGTGAGCGAAGATGGGCGCGTTCGGTCTAAAGATATGACCGTTAACGCAAAAGGAGGTAAAACCGCTTTGCGCAAAGGTCGGGCGTTAGTCGCCGTAGTTAAATCAAATGGGTATTTGTGCGTGTCTCTTTCGCGTGATGGGTCTTGCGTACAAGAAAGCATACATAGACTTGTCGCGAATGCTTTTATCGGCGTTTGCCCAGAAGGTCATCATGTTTTGCATAACGACGGTGACAAAGCCAACAACCACGTTAGTAATCTTAGGTATGGTACGCCAGCCGAAAATCATTTAGACACTTTAGCGCACGGTCATAGACTAAGAGGTATCGCGCATCCTATGGCAAAGCTTAATGAATCAGACGTTAAATTTATTCGTAAGCAAAGTAAAGCTACTGTGTTGTTAGCAAAAAAATTTAATGTGAGTCGGGAGCATATTCACGCTGTCCAAACATATAGATGTTGGAAGCACGTTTAAAAAAGAAGCCCACCTGTGGGGGTGGGCTTAAGACAACTAAGGAGAATTACTTTGACAAGTGTACAACAAAATTTTATTGAATATCTATCTGGCCTTGCTATGCAGGGCGAAACATCGCTAATTGTGCGTCAAAAGCCACAATTTAAAGATGGCGCAATGCAATTTCACGCCAACGGCGCGATCAAAGCGACGTGGCCAGCTTATCTACCAACGCACAAGGTCAAGCCCGAGTGGGCGGTTTATGGCAACACGGCATCCTTTATTATCGATCGCTTTACTGAAGGCTATCCAAGCGCATCAGTCAGTAACGCCGAGTATGTGATGGTGATGGTCTTGGACGATGTAGGCGACCCTGACAAAGCACCCAACATTCCCCCAATACAGCCTACTTGGATTATGGAGACATCCGCAGGGTCGTTCCAATGGGGCTACACCTTCTCAGAACAGCCCACAACAGGCGAATTTACCGCCGCCATTAAAGCTATAGCAGCAGCGGGTTACACCGATCCTGGAGCGACTAATGCCGTGCGTAATTTTCGCTTGCCTGGTTCGATCAATTTAAAGCCTGGGCGCGATAATTTTGCCGCCAAGTTGGTTGAATTTGACCCTAAGATCGAATACACGCTAGAAGAAATCTGCAAGGCGTTTAACGTCACGCCAGAGGCCGCTGACACCGCTACGCTACGCGCTGTACGATTGACGGATGATGGTAATGATGACGTGGTGCGGTGGTTGTCGACCAATAGTCTGATTATATCTAAACCGAATAACCAAGGTTGGATGGGAATCGTATGCCCTAACAATGCCGAGCATACCGATGGCAACCCAGAGGGGCGCTATCTACCCTTAACGCGCGCGTTTTGCTGTCTGCACTCGCATTGCATTGACTTTGATAGCGCGTCATTTTTAGCGTGGGTAGAAGAGCAGGGCGGCCCTCGCCACTCGCCTGGACTGCGTGAGGAGTTGTTGGCCTCCAGTATGAACGCTGCGCTATCCAAGTTGACACCCACCGAGGCGTTTCCAGACAGGGGCGCAGAGATCATTGCCGAGGTCGAGCGCAAAGAAATCGGACGGGTTGAGAAGGCCGAATGGTTTACGAGGTTTGCGTACATCCAAGACGATGACGCTTACTTCGATATGGATACCAGAGTGGAAATCTCGCGCAGTGCCTTTAATGCATTGTTTAGACATATTACTTGCAAGTCAATTCACACTAACCGCAAGATCGAAGCATCTATCGGGTTTGATGAGAACCGCCAGAAATTCGGTGCGCCTGCGATCCGCGCGCTTACCTACGCATCGGGCGAAACAATTCTATGCTCCCGTGATGGTGTGGTGTATGGCAATAGATGGAAAGACGCCCGTCCGCCTGTACGCGCAGGGGACGTTAGCCTATGGCTTGAGCATTGCGCGCGGATGATCCCCGATTTTCAAGAGCGCGAACACGTTCTAAACGTCATGGCTTGCAAAGTGCAACGCCCAGAGGCTAAGATCAATCACGCGATCCTGCATGGCGGTACGCAGGGCAATGGTAAGGATACCCTTTACGCGCCGTTCATATGGTCAGTATGCGGCGACTTTGATAAAAACAAGGGCTTACTTGATGGGGACAGTTTACATAGCCAATGGGGTTACCAGTTAGAGGCCGAAATCCTGGTGCTGAACGAATTGAGAGAGCCCGAAGCGAAAGAGCGCCGCGCTATGGCTAACAGACTAAAGCCCATTATCGCTGCTCCCCCAGATATGCTCCCGATCAATAGAAAGGGCTTACACCCTTATATGATGCTCAATAGGCTTATGGTGTTGGCCTTTAGTAACGATGCTGTCCCGATCGTTTTGGATTCATCCGATCGCCGTTGGTTCTGCATATGGTCAAACGCGCCCCGCCTAGCGGAAGATAAAGCGCGCGCGTTATGGGCTTGGTACAAATCAGGAGGCTTTCAAGCCGTGGGCGCTTGGTTACATGCGCGGGACATAAGCGCGTTTAATCCTTCGGCGGTGCCTTTAATGACAGAGTACAAGCGTACGATGATATTAAACGGCATGAGTACCGCTGAAGAATTCCTGCTTGATCGTTTAGAGCGTGAAGTAGGGGACTTCGCAAGTGGTGTTATCGCTGCGCCGTTCCATACCTTGCGCGATCGTTTACAAGGGGAAGCGCCCGTAGGTGTCAAGATACCCCAAGGCGCGCTCCTTCACGCGCTTAATGAGGCGGGATGGATTGACATGGGTAGGTTGTCCTCTGCGCGTAACTCGTCTAAAAAGCAGGTTTTCGTAAGCCCCAGAGTGCATAAAGAGAAGTTTAGTAAGTCAGAACTGCGCGACATGGCGGAGGGTATGCCATCAGCTAACGTGGTGAACATTAGGTAAATAAATTAGGGGGCTTGCGCCCCCTTTTGCTATACATCAAAAACAATAATTATAAGTACTACTATCGCGCCGGTGATCAAGGGAAGCATTTAAGCGCCTCCGCAAAGATAGGATGGACGTTATCCCAGTAGGTGCCTATCTGTGAAGGAAATACTGGCTTAAAGTATGCCTTCTCATCCATTGCTTTGACGTAAACATACCCGCTTTTCTTGTCAAAGTCATGGACTGTGTACGGCGTGTTGTTAAGGTGTACTACGTCACCGCGCTCGACTGGTTGTCCGTTCGTATATTTAAGCATGATTTATAACCCCCAAGTTTTCACAATCTACAATTTCTAACGCGCCTTGCGTCCAGTCTGCTAACTGCGCCGCCTCAGCGTCATCCCATGCCTTGTCATCATCAGGCGCCTCGATCTCAATCGTGATCTTTAAATAAGCTGTAATTTTGTAAGTATTCATAGCGCAGTTATCCTATAGTCTTCGGGGTTGTAATCTTCAATCAGGCCGTTTTCATAATCAGCCTTAAGGTTATGCAAGTGACAATCTAGCTCGGCCTGTGCTTCGGCCATGCTGTCAAAGGTAATAAGCGTCTCATCATTATGCGTCCAACAATTTTCAAACCCGTGCGCAAAGCGCGTTTCTACGGCATATTTCATTTGAGTGCCTTTTCAATTAAGTTTAAGACTAAGTCAGCGTCAAAGGATGACGCATCGGGGTCGTTTAGCAAGGTTTGCGCGCGCTCGAGCGCGTAACGCATCATGCCTATAGTGACAGCCATATGCATGATTTGATCGGGCGTGACAGTATGCGCGCCCACTATATAACCCGCCGTATAACTGACATTGTCAGGGTATTGGTTAGATTGACGCGCTAACCCGTGTATCTTGCCTAATTCATAATCCATATTAATTCCCCAAAATACATTCGCGCAGAGTGCGCATTTCATCAGTCCAAGATTGACCGCATATGTAATCAACTTCACCATTGACGAAAGTCACACGCGAATAAATGCCGAAGTCTTTCCATAGGGATAAGGGCAATTCAACACGGCGACCAAGCCGCGCCTTGTTGTTTTGACGACAGCGCGCCGAGATAAGCCGGTAAAGGCTTTCCTGTTCTGTTTCTGTTAAGTGAGTAGCGCCGCTCTCGAATTTAGCGGCATAGATACGGCGTGAGAGATTATCTTGCATGATAAGTTTTCCTTAGTAGATAACGGCCGCATTGTGCGGCCAACAAAACATTAAGCAAAGTCACGATTAAAGCCGGCATAGCTTTCGCGATAATTAGAGCGAAGCGGCATCACTACAACAAGACAATCAGAGCGGCCGGCGTGCATTACCGCGCTTTCATTACCGCGCTGTATGAGCGAAAAGCCGCCCTTGGGCTTGTTGCCGGTATAAAGTGAGAGCGCATCACGCGCGCGCACCAACAGCTCGGGATTAAAGTCATCCGGCTTCTGTTCTATATTTGACTCAATATCTGGAATGACGCGCGCGACATCGGGAAACTTACCATCGAGCGGTAAAAAGCGTATACCATCCAAAAAGAATTCGCCGTTATTGCATTCAAGCGCGACAACATCAGCGCGTTTGTTTACTTTCTTGATGGTTTCTAAGGGAATGATGACGTTTAGCGCCTCAATGGGCGCCTCCGTTTCATACGGTAATTGACCGGCGAAAAGAATATGGCCGTCCGTGCCGTAAATCATACCGACATCAGCACGTTTAATCTGGATGTTTACGCCCATCAAATAAAAGCGTAAGTCTTTTTTGGCTGAACATGTAAGCGCGGCCAGTAAAGCGGAAGTTTTAAAAGTGATTTTCATGTTAAGTAATCCTTAAAGAAAACAAGCGGTGATGATACATGCGGCGAATAAAACTACAGCGGTGATGTCGTGAATCATAGTTATGCTCCTGTTAGCGGCCGCTTTCGCGGCCGTTTAAATTTAGAGATCTGATAAGTAGATAATTAGCGCGGCAATCCACAAGGGACTAAAGCCAACAATTACAGGGATGATTAAGCTATCTAGCATGGTGTTTCTCCGTTTGGTTAGTCAGTAAAGATAGTGTAACAGATTTCTTTACAATATCCTCACAATTCCTCGCATAGTCTATAAAGTCAGAAAATAGTCATTGGAATGACTATGCGAGAGCCGCATGAAACAAGGCTGAGCGGGCAAATAGTCAAATAGTCATTAATATCAAAAGTTGATGTTAATTATAAATATACTGTATGGATATACAGTAGTATATTATGGGCGCGCTTACGGGAAGCGGCGCACCGATTTAAAACGCGTGACTATTTGACTATTTGACTATTGATAACGCATTATCATTAAGGATTACTGTATGAACGTACAGTATGATTTAAAGGCGGTATCGACTTGAAAAGTGATGACTATTTGACTATTTGACTATCGCTTACCAATTTGACAAACACTAAGACTTAGTGAGTACTGTATGAACATACAGCATTAAGCATTGCTTAGCCAGGTTAACTCCTAAGCATTCCTTAACCAGGATGCTAAGTAATACTTAACTAAATATTCTTTAGTCCAGGCATTAAGGATTGTTTAGTGTCATTCCTTCCTAAGTTTTCCTTAAGCCTAAGCATTCCTTAGCCCAGGCTTGCGGCAGTGCAGCATAAAGCATTCCTTAGCCAAGGAGGGGGGGGTAGGGCCCGCGGCTGCGGGTGTGTGTGTGCGC
>Ga0209704_1000109_pt1 | contig 14635 bp, 18 predicted proteins | sample PPLLaktember2015_FD_187258 | JGI IMG/M metagenome (GOLD analysis project Ga0209704, IMG submission 187258) | Freshwater sediment microbial communities from Prairie Pothole Lake near Jamestown, North Dakota, USA - PPLs Lake P7 Core (6) Depth... | ecosystem: Environmental > Aquatic > Freshwater >... | reverse complement strand
CTTGGAACATCCGCGTTCATCCTGACCGCGGGCGCATCGGCGCCAGGCTGGACTGATCCGGCCAGCATCACGGTGGGCAACGCCACAAACGCCACCAGCGCGGTCACAGCGACAAATTTGGCCGGTGGTGCAGCCGCCAGTATCCCTTATCAATCCGCAAGCGGTACAACGACGTTCCTAGCGTCCGGCGCGGGCGATTCTGGCAAGGTGTTGCAGTCAAACGGAACCAGCGCCCCGTCCTGGGTGACGCCCGTGGCTTACGCAACGGTGACCGACGACACAACCACCAACGGAACCAGGTATCCGCTGTTTGCCAACCAGACATCGGGCAACTTGGCCACCGTATTTGCGGCGTCCACCAAGTACCAATTCAACCCGTCCACCGGCATCCTGACGGCGACGGGATTTGCTGGCGCTGGCACAGGCTTGACAGGCTTGCCCGCGGGCGAGTTGACCGGAACCATCCCATCCACCGTGCTGGGCAATTCGTCGCTGCACATCGGCACGACCACCATTGCCCTGAACCGCACCAGCGCCAGCCAAAGCCTGACCGGTGTTTCGATTGATGGCAGCGCGGGATCGGCTGCAAGTGCAACAAACGCAACAAACGCAACCAACTTTGCGGTCACTGACGACACCACGACCAACGCAGATTACTTTCCTGTTTGGGTCACAAATTCGACCGGAAACTTGCCCGCAAGAGTGTCATCGACTAAACTTAAATTCAACCCATCCACAGGTATTTTTACCGCAACGGGTGGCACTGGCGGGGGCAACTTCTAATGAACACGACCTGGAAAATCCTAGGCATCAAAGCGGATGGTGATTTAATCACCGAAGCCAGGTATTTTGCCCGCCTTGAAAATCAGTTTGCCGCCGTCGAAACCGAAGGCAACTGGTTTTTCCGTGAACCTAAAATGGACGTCGCGTTTGACCAGGTAACGGAAACGATGATTGTGGGTTGGATCAAGGCCGAAACCATGGCCGATGGTAAAAACATGATTGAAGCCCGCCTGGCTGAACAAATGGTCGCCGTGGTGGAACAGCAAGACCGCCCGTTGCCATGGGCGCCCCAGGTGTTCACACCGACTTTTGAGGAATAACTATGACTGTCAGCTTATCCCCTTTTTATGGCGTTGCTGGCCAACTGTTTGACGACAATGGCAATCCTTTGGCGGGCGGCACAATCAACACGTACCTGGCTGGAACTACCACCAACACGCCAACATATACAACCAGCGTGGGAAATATTGCACATTCCAATCCAATTGTGCTAAATGGCGCTGGCCGTGTGCCAAGCGGCGAAATTTGGCTAGAAACAGGCATTTCCTACAAATTTGTTGTTAAGAATTCTGCTGGCGCGTTAATTGGCACATTTGACAACGTTCAAGGCATTAACCAAAACGTATTTACAAACATTGTTAATTACACCGGCGATGGCGCAACAACGGCGTTTACATTGCCAGCCGCGCCCCTTTCGGAAAATTTTATCAACGTTTTTATCAATGGCGTGTATCAATTCAAAAACACGTTTTCAATTACCGGTGGAACAACGTTGTTGTTTTCTGAAGCGCCGCCTATCACTTCAAAAATTGAAGTGGAGTATTGACTATGGCACAAACCGGATTTACCCCAATTCAAATTTATAGCAGCAGCACGGCGGCTGCTGCGCCCACGGCTGGCAATTTGGCCAACACCACGTTGGGTTCGGAACTTGCCATCAACATTACCGATGGCAAGCTGTTTTACAAAGACAACGCCAACGCCATCCAAGTGATTGGTTGGAAAGTTGTTCCTGCGGTTGCGGGCGGCACGGGCCAAACTTCTTACGCCGTGGGGGATATTCTTTTTGCAAACACGTCAACCACCTTGGCCAAGCTGGCCGACGTGGCCACCGGCAACGCGTTAATTTCAGGCGGTGTGGGGGTTGCCCCAGCGTATGGAAAAATTGGCCTTACAACACACGTTACAGGCGTTTTGCCCGTGGCCAACGGTGGTACAAATGCTTCAACTGCGGGAATCGCGTCGTTTAACAACATTACGGGCTATACCGCAAGCGGCGCAACAGGAACCACTAGCACAAATTTAGTGTTTTCAACTAGCCCCAGCATTACAACTCCAACATTGGTTGGCGATGTAACACTATCCACTGGCAACCTAATTGTTTCAACATTGAATAAAGGTTTAAATCTGCCTTACGCTGCTGTTAAATCAAGCAACACTTCCGGTGATTTTATTATTACTGTAAGTGGGCTATCCAATTTGTCAGGTTCTGTGTGGCGTAAATCCTCAATGATTGTCTATTATTCGGGAATAGATGGAGCTATTACAAATGGAACTGACTTGTTTACAGTTGTTGAGTTTGGTGGATTATCAACTTATACCGCTGCTGTTATAGCTAATATTGTTGGAACCGCGGTAATTACAACAGCCAATCCAACCAGCAACAGCATTGATGTGACATTTGACGTATCTAACAGCAATGCAGGGTCTGTCATGGTCTTTTTGCTTGGTGGTGCAGAGGGTTCCTCCCCTCAAATTTCCATCACACCTTAACTAAGGAATAAAAATGGCGCTCACAAAAGCTACTTTTTCAATGATTTCTGGGTCGGTCGCTAACGTCTTGGATTTTGGTGCAGACCCCACAGGCGTTGCAGACAGCAAAACTGCAATTGATCTTGCTTTAAACTCTGGCAAAGGTGCAGTTTATTTTCCAAATGGTACTTACAAGTACATAGGACAAATGACTGTACCAAGCAACGTAAATGTGTTTGGCGCTGGAATGTATGCCACACTTATAGATTTCACATTTGCTGGATATGCAATTGTCATTCAGGGCATTGGCTCTGAACTGTCTAATTTCCGGATGTTCTGTAATCAAAATGGGGTGCTGTTTCAAACCCCATCGGTTGTTGTTGGCTACACTTTATACAATAAACTCACACGTTTGAGTATTGTTGGCCCAGGTCGATCTGCCACCTACGCCACTCGATCTACTCATGGTGTTTTTCTTGAATCAATGGGTGGCCCTGGAGATGCCAGCGCAACATTCTTTAACACCGTCCGTGATTGCCAAATTACTCAGTTTGATCACGGGATTACTTTTGACGCTCCAGTTGGGGCAGCAAGTGTGGGCGGCAACGCAAACCATGCGTTCAATAACCAGATTGAGGAATACTGGAACGCTTACAACATTCGATCAATTGAAAACGAAATCCGTGGCGGATTTCTTCATTCTGCATCGGGCTCAGGCGCAGATGTCACAACTGGTTACCGGTTTGAAAATGGCGCGTTTAACAATGCAATAACGCCCGCTACTGGCGAACCAGGCTTGTTGGCACGGTGCTTTTTTGCCGAGGCTGGAACGTACAACAACAATATTGACGATGGTGCATATAACTACAACACACCATCTCTTGATCTTGGAATAAACAATATTCGACGCAATTACCCCAATACGTTGTCGCAAGGTGACTTAACAGAAAACAGGTATTACACAGTCCCTATCAGTGAAGCAATTCCGGTCAGTTCGTCCGTTGTTTACACTTTGAACTATGCGTCCAATGCTCCCGCACTTAATTCTGCATCTTGCGGAACGATCAACATTTACATTGTTCGCGGGACTGGTGCGGTTACAGTAACATTTTTTGGGAAAAACATTGCAACTGCTGGTGTCGCTCCAATTGACTTTACTGGATTATTTATCAACGGCTCCAATGTCGCGCATCTAGTGTTCTACGCTGGAAACAACGGCACGGGTTCATCTGCGGGAAATTTAAACATTACCCTTTTGGGCACGGCAAGGAGCGTGACAAACTTCTTAGGTGGCGTACTTACTGACGCCGGAACAGTTAATCCAACAACAGATCCCGCTTAATTTAAGGAGCAAATCATGGCAATATCTTTCAAGTGGTCAGTTAGCAAACTGCGTGTTATTCCTCAATTAGACGACAAATCTAATGTCGTTTCTGTTGTTGAATGGCTTGTGCAAGGAACTGATGACGTTAATTCAATTTCAGCATCTATGTCAGGAATCCGCAGTTTTGATCTTGGTGGCAATTTTGTTGCTTACGATCAGTTGACAGAACAGCAAGTTCTTGACTGGTGCTTTACACCTGAAGTTATTACATGGAAAGACGAAGACGGTGTTGAGCACTCCGTCACCAAACACCTGAAAGATGAAGGTGAGGCTAGAGTGGCTGGTCAAATCCAAGGCAGGCTGGAGCAAATGCAAATTGAACCTGCTTTGCCTTGGGCGCAAGTAGCGCAGCCATAATAAGGATAAAACATGACCACGCCTTACGACATCATTACCCGCGCCATGAAAGACATTGGCGCGTTGGCGTCGGGCGAAAACCCGACAGCAGACGAAGCCCAGGACGGGCTGGATATGCTGAACGACATGATCGCCCAATGGTCAAACGAAAACATGATGGTGTTTTACCGCACCGAAATCATTTTCCCGTGCGTCCAAAACCAGATTCAATACACGCTTGGCCCTGGTGGTAATGTGTCGGCAAGGTTTGTCGGTTCAATCAGCGGCACAACGCTGACCGTGCCGGTGGATGGCGTGACCAAGGGCGCCATCACCATGGGCATGACCCTAACCGGCCCTGGCGTGTTGCCTGGCACGACCATTGTGTCGTTTAACACCGGCGCTGGCGGCAACGTCAACGAAGGCGGCACATATACCGTCAGCCGGACGCATACAACGCCCGTGGTGGCCCAAATTATCGACGCCTTTTATGAGCGCCCCCTGACCATCGAATCGGCCTTTGTGCGGGTCAATACGACGTCCAACGGTGTTCCCATCTACGGTGGGGGCTTGGACTACCCAATCAGCATTTTGAGCCTGGAAGAATACGAATCCATTGGCCTGAAGGCGTTGAACGGCCCATGGCCCAAAGCCATCTATTACCAGCCGTCCGAGCAATTGGGGATTGTGTATGTTTGGCCCAACCCCGCCCAGGGCGAATTGCACCTGTTCACGCAGACCATTTTCCGCGAGTTTGGCGACCTGTACGGAACGCTGCAATTCCCCCAGGGCTACAACATGGCGTTGCGCTGGTGCATGGCCGAACGCCTGATGCCGATGTTTGGCAAGGTCAACCAGACCCAGGTGGGCCAGATCACCGCTTACGCCGCCCAGGCCAAAGCGACAATCAAGCGCACCAACATGAAGCCGCCGCAAGTGTCCAGGTATCCCGACGTGTTGATGACCGGACGGCCAAAGGACGCAGCGTTCATTCTTGACGGGGGATTTAACTGATGCCTGATTTTGGTTTTGTCGGTGCGTCGTACACCACCAGGTCGATTTACCAGAACGACCAGGAGTGCATCAATTTTTACCCTGAAATCGACCCGACTAAACAGCCAGGCGAACGGGGCATCGTTGCGCTGTACCCAACCCCTGGCCTGGTGACCGAAATCACGTTCCCCATCCCCGCGGAAGTGCGCGGGATGCGGGCGCTGTCGGGCCTAGAATACGCCATCGCCGTGTGCGGTAACCGCGTGTTTCGGATTGACACCAGCCTAGCATTTACCCAGGTTGGAACGCTGACCACCAACGCGGGGCCGGTGTCGATCACCGACAACCAAATGACCGCGGGCGGCCTGACCGCGTACATCGTGGACGGCCCCAACCGTTATTACTACGTGGTGGCCGCCAACACGTTTGTCACGCTGCCATCGACCGACGGCCCCTGGCAAGGCGCGACCGTCAACGACGTGGTGGATGGATACATCCTGTACAACCAACCCAACACGCAAAACTACGGCGCGACCGATTTGGACACGCCGTTGTCCACGCAAGCCTGGTTCGGCACAAAGAACGGATCGCCCGACAATCTGGTGTCGCTGATTGTTGACCACCGCCAGGTTTACCTGTTGGGCGAAGTCACCACCGAAGTTTGGGTGGACGTTGGCAGCCAGATCAGCGGCCTGTTGTCGTTTCCGTTCCAGCGCGTGTCCGGCACATCGTCGCAAAACGGTTGCGGCGCTGCGTTTTCCGTGGCCCGCTACGCTGAAACGTTCATGTTCCTGGCGCGGGATACCCTTGGCACGTCCACCATCGGCATCATGCAAGGCTACGAATACAAGCGCCTGTCAACCCATGCCGTGGAAAACAGCCTGGTGGGCATTGATGTGACCGACGCCCGCGCCTGGACTTACCAGGTTGAAGGCCATGAGTTTTACGTCATCACGTTTCCCAATGCCGACCTAACCTGGGTTTATGACTTGACTACGCAGCAGTGGCACAAATGGCTGTATTGGGATTCGGCCACAGCCACGTACCACCGCCACCGCGGCAACTGCGGCATTGCGTTTGCCAACAAAAACCTGGTGGGCGATTGGGAAAACGGCAAGATTTACAGCATAAATTTTGACCAGTACACCGACGCTGGCAGCCCGATACGTCGGCTGCGTCGCGCCCCGCACATCACCACCGATTTGCAGCGCCAGTATTTTGAGGAATTCCAAATCCAATTCCAGCCTGGTGTTGGCCTGACCACCGGCCAGGGCGACGATCCCCAGGCCATGTTGCGCTGGTCAAATGACGGCGGTTCAACCTGGTCGAATGAACATTGGGTTGGCATCGGCAAACAGGGCAATTACACCAACCGCGCTATCTGGCGCCGTTTGGGCTGGGCGCGTGATCGCATCTTTGAGGTGGCCGTCAGCGACCCCGTGAAGGCTGTTATCGTGTCCGCAAACCTGAAGGCGTCGGCGGGGGATAACTGATGGCCACCCAAACCAACATCCGGTTTCCGACGTCGCCGTTTCTTGACCAGAATACCGGTCGGCCATCGCGTGAATGGATTATTTGGTTGCAAAACCCGCAATTTGTTTCGCAGACCGTTACATACCAGATTATTGAAGGCGGCGAAATCAACAACACCGTCATTGGAAACGTGACGCCAGCAACGGGTACGTTTACATTATTGACTGCGATCAACGGTATTGGTGGGGGTACATTTTGAACGTCAGACAAGCAACCGAGCAAGACCTGGACAAGTACATTGAATTGCTGGGTCACTTTCACGCCGCGTCGCCCATGACCGGCGTTGCCGATTTTGACGCTGTAAAAACCCGTGCATTTTTGGCCGCATCATTGGAAAATAGCAGCATTCTGTTGTTGGTCGGTGAATTGGACGGCGAGATTGTGGGCGTGACATCGTGTTTGATGTATCCGCTGTACTTCAACCCCGATTACCAGGTCGCACAGGAATTGTGGTGGTGGCTGACGCCCGCAGCCAGGGGCAGCGGTGTTGGCCAGGCAATGTTCAAGGCGATTGAAGCCTGGGCAAAAGAAAAAGACGCAAGGGCGCTGTTTATGATTGCTTTGGAAGATGAACGCGCAGCAGCAATGGAAAAAGTTTACTTTCGGGCTGGCTTTAGACCGCTTGAAAGAACGTTCATTAAGGAGTTGAAATAATGGCAATCGGAACCGGAACCGCATTACTTTTGGGGGCTGGCGCTGGCTTAATCGGCGCCGGTATGCAGTCAAGCGCCGCAAAATCGGCGGCGCGAACACAGGCTGGTGCAGCCCAATACGCCGCTGACCAACAGCGCGAAATGTTTGACGTCATCAACCAGCAGCAGCAGCCTTATCGCGAAGCTGGTTATGGCGCCCTAACCCGCATTGGCGAAATGCTGCCTGGCCTGACGGCGCCCGTTTCCCGTGAAGAAATTTTGGGATTGCCTGGTTACCAGTTTGCCATCGAGCAAGGCGTTGGGGCCACGCGTCAAAACATGAACGTGGGCAGCCCTGGTTCAAACGTAGATCGCGCATCGCAAAAATTTGCAATGGACTACACCCTTGGTACGGCCATGCCGCAAGTCATCGCGCAGCGCCAAAATATTTACAACACCCTGGCGGGCATTGCTGGCATTGGCCAAACCGCGCAAACGCAAACCAACGTCGCTGGCACAGCGGCTGCTGGCAACATTGGCCAAGCTGCAATTGGTGGCGCATCGGCTATTGCGGCTGGCCAAGTCGGGTCGGCCAACGCATACGCCAATGCATTTGGAAACGCCGGAAACAGCGCGTTGATGTATTCGCTGCTAAACCGTCCCGCAACCGTACCCGTCGCATAAGGACAAGAACATGGCAGATTTAAGCGTAACCCCTGTTGCAAGCCAAATCAAACCCGTGCCAGGCATGAGCCTGGGCGAGATGATGAACTTTGCGCGTGGCGCCCAGCAGTACCAGCAAGAGGGCATTGCCCTGACCCTGGAACAGCAAAAGGAACAAGAACGCAACCGCATCACAGAATATTTGAAGCGCCCCGAAAACTTCCAAACGGAAGGCCGCGTGGACATCAACAAGCTGAACGCCGAGATTCCAAAGATCGCCCCGCTGACCGGCGCCGATTGGATGCAAAAATACACCACGCTGGGCAACGCGCAAACCACCGCGCTGCAAGCCAGCCAGAACCTGACGCAAACGCAGCGCGAAATGATTGCGGCGCGGTTGGCCCTTATGGGGCGCCTTGGCGTCAAAGACAAACGCGCTTACATGGCCGAGTTGGATCAGTTGGTCAAAGAAAACCCCAACAATCCCGATTTGAAAAACTTGGTGGGGGCTTACAAAACCACAATTGACACTTTGCCTGGTGACGCTGATTTGCCGTCGCTGGCAATTTCCGGCGCCAATTCTTTGCTGAACCCCGCACAGCAACAAACAACATTTGCCCCCCAGGCTGGCACGGCCAGCACTGGCGCAGCCACGTTTCCCACCGTTACGCAGCCGTCGGTCGCGGGCGAGGCGCCCACTATTACCGTTGGCCAAACGCCTTTGGTTACCGCGCAATTGCCCCCAGGCAGCCGCGAAGTGCCGACGGGCCAAGTGGACGTCAACAACAACCCCATCGTCAACGTGTTCGATGCCAACGGTCGGTTTGTTGGTCAACGTGCTGGCACGGGAACGCCTGGCGCTGGCGAATTGCCTGGCGCACAAATGCCGCGTCCTGTTGGCCAACCCGCGGCGCCAAACATTGTCCCCGCAGCCCCTGGGGTTCAACCAATGCCGTCCGCGCCCGCCACAACACCCGTGGCCCGTATGCGCCCAGGCGAAACGCCGCAAACTATGCAAGCGGCCAACGACTTGCGCGTTAACAGCATGACAGCAGCCCAGCAAGTGCCATTGCAGACGTTCAACAACAACCAGATCATCAAACTGGCCGACGACGTAATAACCGGTAAGGGCGCCAGTTTTGTGGGTAATCTGACCGGCGGTTATGCGGCGATTCCATTTACCAGCGACAACGCCACCAACCTGAACCAATTGGGCCACTACATGGCGCTGCAAACCGCATCGCTGGCCAATTCGTCGGGCCTTGGCGGTACGGACGCAGCCCGCGGCATTGCTGGCGAGATTTCCGGAACAACCAGTTGGACAGCGCCAGCGATCAAACAGACCGCCCGCGTCAACCGTGCGTTGTCCACCGCCACCGACCTGTTTAACCAAGGCGTCCAAAATTCGTTTGGCAAATCCAACGATCCGTTTGCGGCGCGTGATTTCCAAAACAGGTGGTCGCAGACCGTGGACATCAACGCCGTGCGTTTGTTTGACGCTATCAAAAACAACGACAAGGATGCAATTCGCGAAGTCGTCACAGCCGCCGGTGGCCCAAACACGCCTGGTTACAAGCGCCTGACAGAAAACATCGGCAAAATGCAGCAACTTGTTAAGGGGCAGTAATGGCTACTGAAATGTTTGACCCCGCACAAATTGATGCCGCGGTGGGCGATGCCCTTGGCGTAAAAATCAAGCCGACGGCAAAGCCCCAGGCAGCGGCAAAGCCCCAGGCAGCGCCAACAGCCCCCGCAGCGGCCCCTGGTGGCCGATCCAATGTTGTCATTTCAGACCAACTTTTGGACAGCCTGAGAAAAGTTGAAAGCGGCGGTGACACGTTTGCAATCAACAAAAAGACCAAGGCCATGGGGCCGTATCAATTCATGCCTGATACGGTTCAAATGCTGCATAAGCAAGGAATCAAATTCAACCCGTTTGATGAAAACGAATCCCGCGAAGCTGCCAGGCAGTATTTGGGGAAGTTGGCCCAGCGCCACAACGGCAACATTGAACTGGCGTTGAAAGATTACGGCGGGTTTGTCACCAAAGACCCCACCGATTACGTCAACAAAGTCACTGGCGGCGCCACAGCGTCAGCCAAACCTAGCGCCCAGCCAGCCCAAACGCCTGGCCAATTGAGCGTTGATGACCTGATGAAACCCGACGCGGTGAACGCCGCGGTGGCCGACGCATTCAACGAGCCGCCACCCAAAGGCAAAGTGGCCAGCAAGGTCACGTCGTTTTTGCGATCCAGCGCCGCCTTGGCCGACACGATCACCGGCGTTGTGCCAGGCGTGGCTGGCATGGTCACTTATGCTGGCGCCCGCGCTGCTGGCCAAACACCAAAGGAGGCCGAAGCAACCAAGGGCAAAGTTGTCAGCGCCATCGACAGGCCGTTTGGCAAAGCGTTTGGCATCACTGAAACGCCAGAATACAAAGGCGAGGCCACCCAGCGCGTCATGCAATTTATTGGCGAAAACGTGGACAAGGGCGCCGATTGGATCAGCAAACAAACAGGCATTCCCAAACAGGAAGTGCAGTACTACATGGAATTGGGCCTGACTGCGGCCCCGTTCAGCAAAACTGTGCAGCGCGAAGTCGGCATGGCTGGCCAAGCGGTAAAGCAAGCCGGTGGAAAGGTTTTGCAAGCCACCAAGGACGTGACGCCCGCAGCCGTTCAGCGCGGCTTTGGTGCAACCGTTGAGGCAATAGCACCAGGAACCACCAGAATGCCGCCCAGGGCGCCAACGCTGGGCGCCCCAGGCCAACCTATGCCCCCAGGCGCTGCGGCCCCTGGTGCAGCCGTCAGTGCAATCAAGCCCCCAGGCCGCGCAAGCGTGGGCGCTGCTGGTACACCAGACGCAACCATCATTCGCCAGGCTTTGACCACTGCAACACCTGAATTTCAACAGTTGTACGGCAATATGCCGCTGGACAAAGTGAACACGCCCGTGGTGTTGCGTCACCTGGAAGGCGATTCATTGCCAATTCCTGTTCGTTTGACAGAGGGCGAAGCAACCGGCAACCCAATTTTGATTTCTGAGGAAATGAATTTACGCGGGCAATTTCCTGAATTTGCCATGCGTAAAAACGAAGTTAACCAGCAACTGGTGGACAACGTGCCGTTGATTCGCGAACGCGCAGCGCCCGACGTGTACGCCACTAAGACGATTGAATCCAGCCAGGCCATCATTGATTCCTACAAAGCCCTGGACGATGTTCGCAGCACGGAAATTTCCAAAGCCTACAAAGCATTGGAAGACGCCGCCGGTGGTGAATTTCCCGTTGATGGTGTAACCCTGGCCAAAAATGCTGAAGCCGGTTTGGCCAAAAAACTAAAAAGCGATTTTTTGTCGCCAGCAATTAAAAACCAATTGGATCGCTTTAAAAACGGCGAACCGATGACGTTTGAGCAGTTTGAGGCGATGCGAACAAACCTGGCCGCGGAAATCCGCAAGGCTGAACGGTCGGGCGACGGTAACGCCGCCATGGCTGCAAGCATCGTGCGCGAAGCATTAGAGCAATTGCCATTGAAGGGTGAGGCCGCAGCCCTGAAGCCAATTGCGGATACGGCGCGAAATCTGGCCAAAACCCGTTTTGATGCGTTGAAAAAAGACCCAGCCTACAAAGCCGCGGTTACTGACGCTGTATCCGCTGACAAATATTTCAACAAATTTGTCATCAATGGCGACAGCAAAAACATCAACACAATGATCGACGCCTTGGGTCGTGATTCATTGGGTCACCAGCACATTAAGGCTGGAACAATCAACCACCTATCAGACAAAGCGGGCATCATGGATGGCAAGGGCAATTTCAGCCAGGCCAACTACAACAAAGCCCTAAAACAGTTAGACGACTTTAAAAAATTTGGAACCATTTTTGACCCTGAAAGCCAGTTGCAGTTGCGTACCCTGGGCAACGTGGCCGCGTACACGCAATTTCAGCCCCGTGGTTCGTTTGTCAACAATTCCAACACCTTGGTGGGCTACCTGGCCAACAAAGCCGCGGGTGGCGCCGAACAAATTGGCAACATTGCCGGATTAAAGTTTGCTGGTGGCATACCTATTGGAACAATGGCGCGTCAAGCCGTGCAAAAATCTAAAGGCAAAGCCCGCGTTAAAAAAGCACTTGAACCAGGCGCCGGAAGCACGTTGTCCGAAGTCAGCCGCCAAGGGCAGCCGCCAAGGGTTGACATTGTTACCCCGCCACGAATTGATCCAACATTAGATTGAGGAATGTGTGATGGCGCAGTTTGATGAATCCGGAATTGATCCCGTGAAATATGGCGTGTTGTGGGAAAAGGTGCAGAACTACGAGCGCCGATTTGACGCCATGGAAAAACAAATGGAAAAGATGGAAGGCAACCTGGAAAAACTGGTGGCGCTGGCCAACCAGGGCCGCGGGGGCTTTTGGGCTGGAATGGCGTTTGTGTCGTTCATTTCCAGCGCGGTAGGATTTACATTTAGTTGGATGAAAGGGAACTGACATGACCGAGCAAACACACGAGATTGAATTGATTAAAGCCCAAGCCAGGGTCGAATTGAGCAAGTTGGAAGCCACATCGCCCGCCAAGGACGTTGCTGGCCGCGCCATCGGCAAACACGGCCTGTTTTACATCACGCTGATTGTGGCCATCGGGGTGGGTTCCAGCTTGGTGTTGGACAAAGACAAGATCGCCGCCGTGATGGGCCTTTTGGGCGCGTCGTTGACCGCTTTGATTTCCATGCTGAACGGCATTGCTGGCGCTAACGCCAAACAGGAAAAGCCAGAGTTTGAAGTTATGAAACAGTTGATCGACAAACTGGACAAACTGGATCGCAAAGAAGCGCCGATGAAAGTAACCGTGGAAGGCGAAAAGGTCACCGTGTCCAAAGGCGACGACACCATCACCACATCAAAGGGGTAAGCCATGTTTCCATTGACCGCATTGCTTGATGTCGGCGGCAAGCTGATTGACAAACTGATTCCCGATCCTGAAGCCAAGGCCAAGGCGCAACTGGAACTGGCCACGCTGGCGCAGTCGGGCGAACTGGCCAAGATGGCCAACGACACCGACCTGTACAAGACCGAGCAAAACAACCTGACCGACCGTTTGAAAGCCGATATGTCGTCGGATTCCTGGATGTCCAAAAACATTCGGCCCATGACGCTGATTGCCATTTTTGTCGGGTACTTTACGTTTGCAATGATGTCGGCCTTTGGGCGCAACGCAAACGAAGCATACGTCACCCTGTTAGGCCAGTGGGGGATGCTGGTGATGTCGTTTTACTTTGGTGGCCGCACACTGGAAAAAATCGTTGACATGAAAGGCAAAAAATGAACCTGACGCCACATTTCACCCTGGAAGAATTGACCGTATCCGAAACAGCCGAGCGCAACGGATGGGACAACAGCCCCACCGACGCCGAGTTGGCCAACTTGACGCGCCTGGCTGACTTCCTGGAACAAGTCAAGGTCGTGTTGGGCGGCAAGCCCATCATGGTCAACAGCGCATTTCGCAGCAAGCGCGTCAACGATGCCGTTGGCAGCAAGGACACCAGCCAGCACCGCATTGGTTGTGCAGCCGATATTCGTGTGCCAGGCATGACGCCCGACCAGGTGGTGAAAGCCGTCATTGCAAGCGGCATCGGGTACGACCAGGTGATTCGTGAGTTTGACCGCTGGACGCATATCAGTGTGCCCAACACCGATTCGACCGCACCGCGCAAGCAAGCCCTGATTATCGACAAGGCTGGCGCCAGGCCGTTCGCTTAACGCTTCATGTTCCTGACGAACACCGCAAACGACGCCGCGGTGTCACCCAGGCTTTTCATTTTGTCAAATTCCTTGGCGACTTCTTCCAACACCTGGTTGCGAAGTGCCAGATTTTTGCAGCCCACCGAATCGGGGCAGCCGGACGCGTAACAAAAGGGACACACCCAATCCGTTTCGGACAGTTGCGCCCCTGGTTGCAATTCATGTTGCATGGTGGGCATTCAAAGTTTGATGGCATTTAGGTTGAAATTTTCCGACATGACTTCAGCATAATCAAAGTGTCGGCCAAAGCAATCCCTGAACGACACGCATTCGTCAGACCAGCCTTGCACCTTGTTGTTGTAGATGAAAGCCTTTTTCGGAACGGTAATGGTTCCGCATAAAAAGTGCAAGCCCTTTGCAGTCACGCGCCAGAACCCGTCCGACCGCTTTGATGTGTCATCGTGGCCACCCTGTTCGATAAGCCCCCACTTGGCCATGGTCGTGTAGTTTTTGCCCCGCAGCATCCAGGCCGGTGCAATTGGCGGTACGTCCACCCACCCGTCACCGTCACACGGCGCCTTGGACAGCCATAACAGCGCCAGGGCGTGTGTTTCAGTGATGGTGAAGGGGGAAATCTTGCCCCACTTGTCGCAACAGGGGCAGTGGCCCCCGTCGCTTTCAATGGTGGCCCGCCAGTTGGTTTTTAGTTGCGCCAGGTAGTGTTCAGCATCACCAAAAAAATCCAACTGCATGACAGCCCCTTAGAAGTTTGGCAAGTCGTCGTTCATGTCGTCAAACCCGCTGCTTTGCGGCGCCTGG
>Ga0209704_1000101_pt1 | contig 15139 bp, 19 predicted proteins | sample PPLLaktember2015_FD_187258 | JGI IMG/M metagenome (GOLD analysis project Ga0209704, IMG submission 187258) | Freshwater sediment microbial communities from Prairie Pothole Lake near Jamestown, North Dakota, USA - PPLs Lake P7 Core (6) Depth... | ecosystem: Environmental > Aquatic > Freshwater >... | reverse complement strand
CCACCAGCGCCTAAATTTGCTACGCCAGCAGTTCCTGCTGAGTTTGCATTTCCACCAGCACCGCCACCGCCCGCGCCACCAGCACCCCCACCAGCAACAGTGCCACCACCGCCACCGCCACCACCAGCGTATGTAACGCTAGACCCAGAGATGCTTGAGGCTGAACCCGCACCGCCTGCACCTGTACCGACTGCTTTTCCATCGTTACCGACAGCGCCAGCACCCCCGCCACCACCACCAGACCCAAGAGTACCAGAATTGCTACCAAAATTACCACCGTTGTTACCTTGACTTGGGCTTGTGCTTGGTGTGTTTCCAGAGCCACCCGTGCCAGTTCCAGTATCTCTACCGCCACCCCCAGAGCCGCCGTTTGCGCCAGAGGCGTTTGAACCAGAACCGCCACCACCACCGCCAGTAGAGGTTATAGATGAAAATACAGAATCACCTCCGCTAGAACCTTTATTTGCACCAGCAGTTGACCCACTACCTCCAGCACCAACGGTTACTGTGTAAATTGAATTGCTATCTAAAGTTAATCCAGAATTAGTTCTATATCCACCAGCTCCACCACCGCCAGCGCGGTCAAAACCACCACCCGCACCCCCAGCCACTACCAAGTAACTTGCTGTTACAGATGACAAAGGGCTAAGTGCGCCAGAAGATGTGAATGTGTGAATGAAGTTACCGCCTGATTGGGTAACAGTTCCACCACCAAATAATTGTGTTGCGCTTGTGTATGAAATGATGACAACGCCTGAGCCGCCGTTGCCGCCAGCGCCTTTTGTTCCTCCGGTAGTTTCTCCACCACCACCGCCGCCGCCGCCAGTATTAACAGTTCCAGCGGTTCCAGCACCACCGCTATTTCCTCCTGCACCGCCACCACCAGAAGCAGAACCGCCAGTAGCAGTATCATTTTGGAACGATGAACCGCCTCCACCGCCTGCACGAGTTACAGATGAACCTGTAATAGTTGAAGCAACACCAGCACCGCCAGCACCATTAAATCCAGCACCACTATTTGAGCCAACCGCACCAGCACCGCCACCACCAGCAGAGGTATTGTTATTTCCACCACCTTGATATTGGGCAGTTCCACCAGCATAGCCTTGATTTGCCGTTCCTGTGCCACCAGCATTATTTGTTGATGTTGCTTCTCCCCTTGCGCCACCACCACCGGAACCACCATTATCTCCAGTATAGGAACCAATGCCACCGCCTCCACCCCCACCAGCAGATGTAATAGTGCTAAAAATTGAATTAGACCCTGTTCCACCTTTACCGGGAGTAGAAGTTGCGCCAGCAGTTCCACCAGCACCAACTGTTACGGTGTATGAAAGTGTTGGGATTAAAGATACCTTTGCTTCGGCAGATGCCCCGCCACCGGATGTGCCAGCAGATGTACGATAACCTCCCGCTCCACCGCCTGCACCAATAAATCCACCACCACCCCCGCCACCAGCAACAACTAAAAAGTCAACAGTAACCGATTGCAGTCCTGTCCACCCAAAGGCAGCAAGTGCAGCAGCACCAATTTTGGATAAACGTGGCATCTGCGTGTCCTTATGCGAACTTGGTTACAGAAGCTAAAACAGTGAATGTGGCACTTCCTGTTTTGATAATCACATATGTGTAGCTATCAATCGAGCTTGCATTGCCACTTGTCGGTGCAGTTCCACCTTGCCACTTGGGAGTGACAGACGAACCGTCTACCTCAACAGCGGAGTTGTAATAGGCAGTTGCGCCATTCGTCACCAAGAAAGTAGCAGACAACGATTCGCCTGTAGCCATGATGGTGTCCAAAGATGTGCCGCTATTTCCTCTGAAATTAACTGTGAAGTTTCCTGATGCGTCAGTTGTGAAATACAAGACAACTTGAGTCAACGCATCATAGTTAATTGTTCCTGTGGCTGCTGTTGCTGAAACATTTGCAGTCTCACGCATCTCCGTTACAAGAGTGTTTGTAACAGTCAAGTTTCCTATTGAAGTTGCTGTATTTCCAAGTCCAACCGTGGTGTTGCCAATAGTGACAAAACCATTCAAAGCAGAGATGTTTCCTGAAACAGCAACATTACCTCCAACACTTACATTTGAAGTTACTTGCAATGTAGAGATATTTGCAGTGCCAGTTACATTAGCACCAGTAAGAGTGACGTTACCGCTACTGATGGTGACGTTGGTAAGCGTCACATTACCAAGACTGGTAGTGGTATTGCCAAGATAGACCGCAGTATTGCCAATCGTAATTGCAGTAGCAAAATTCTGGTCTAGTTGCGATAACGGAATTGCCGCAGTCGCAGTACCGAAAATATTAGGAACAGCCATGTTAGAACCTCACTCTTAATTCATGTTCAAACTCAATTGTGTTGACAGTTAGCGCAGGGTCTGTGCTAGTGATTGTCAACCCCAAATACTTACCATACTGCTGTGCGTCTGATTTGTACAAGGCATACCCTGAACTTGTCAACCACCCGATAACATTTGAAGAATTATTGACCCAAGTCAAAGTAATGCTTTGATTATTAAACCAAGTCACTGTGTTGTTCAACACATAAAGAGGGCTTGAGCCACTCTCACTGTCAACAGTGACATTCAACGTACCACCAGTGGTAAGCGTTGCTTCTACACCAAATTTTAATGCTTGTTTGGTGCGAATAGGGTCTTTCATAGGAGACAAAGATGTCTGTATCTCAGAAGAGATATTTGCAGTTGCATCCCCATACAGTCTGAAAAGAGCCGTATCTGTCACCCCGTACAGGTTAATCAAACCTCCTACGGGAGCAGAAGATACATACCGCAACGCACCCTGGCTAGTGACAAACCACTTCTTCTCAAAAAACACGCACTGTACAAACCTGTCTCCCGTGGTGGTGGGGAAACTAGAGTTCAAGTAGAAGTTAAATGCGGCACACAGGATGTTGTTGAGCAAGACTTGACCCGCAGTGACAGGCTTGGTGAAGTCTATATAAGGGAAAATACCATCTAGCTGGTCAGAAATCTTGCTCGTTGTTGAGCCAACCAAGGCATAGACCCCGTAGTTATTCATAAACAACACAGAACGGAAGTAAGGGTAAACAGCATATTTCAGCTTACTACCTACAGACGCAGACACGTTTGTGTTTGTGAACAGGGTATCCCCTGTGTTTGTAATCCTGACATCAGAAAAGACGTTGATGCTGTCTTCTCCAAAAATGTACAGAAAGTTGTTGGCAGACACCATGTTTTGTATGTTGCCACGCAAGGTAGAGTCTGTAATTGTCTCTGCACCAGCAGAAAGAGAAGTGAAGTCAGTAGGGCTAGTGGCAGAGGAAAAGGTAACTGTACGACCTGTAGCCACCCACACACGACCAGAAAACGTAGAGACAGCAGCTATTTCTTCTAGATTGGGTACACCTATTACCGTGGCATTTGCGTTGCCAGTGGGAGTTGGAGGAGCCGCTATCGTGACAGTAGGCACACTTGTGAAGTTGTCACCCACATTTGACATGATGACTTGTGTGACTGCATTGCCAAACACGATAGCAGTGGCTGTGGCATTACCCCCTCCACCTCCAGTAATGGTGACGGCGGGAGCAGAAGCAGGGTCATAGCCAGAACCACCGTTAGTCACTTGTATGAACAACGCACCCTTTTTAAAGGTCAAGATTTCAGCAATAGCAGTAGCACCGCTACCACCACCACCCGTGATGGTCACCGTAGGCGCAGCAGTGTATCCACTACCACCTTCTGTAATAGAAATAGAAGACACCGCATTTGCCGTAATTGTGGACACAGCAATAGCTTGTACGCCATTTGTCTGGTTCGGTGCAGAGATAGTGACTGCTGGCGCAGAGGTGTAGCCAGAACCTCTGTTTGTAAGCCCTATTTGACCTACACCGCCAACTTGTAGCAAATCAGTGCTGTCCCAAGTAAAAAGTCCTTTGTTGGGGTCACCTATAAATACTTCCTCGTTCTTCCACTGTGCGATAGACACGTTGGCAGAAGAGAATGTACCTGTCACTCCTACATTGCCTACAGTGCCTGTATCTATGACAACGTACTCTCCTCTGCCATCTTCTTGGAAAGCCAACAAGTAGTCAGACAAACCAAGATTGGTGTTTGTAAGGGTAGAGACTGTGTTGCCAAAAGAAATGGCATTGCTACCACCATCTTTAACCGTGACTTGAGCGGGAACAATCTTGATGTTACCAAACCCGATAGGCATGGCATTTTCTATCCACGCAAACTCTTCTTCATCAATAGCTGTTCTGTTGGCCTTGGTATTCAGGCCTTTGAAATTCTTATAGACAGCATAAGATTTCTTTTGTTCTGCGGAGGCCATGATTAGAACGTGCTGTAGGGGTCAGGGATTCTGCGGGTGTACACAGAGTTCAACACCGCTTGAACTTGCTTGGCATATTCTTGCTTGTATATCTCAGCTTCTCCATAGCTCTGTTCTTTGTACTTGGCCTTGTAAGCCGCATAGAAAGCTACAGGTGTTGTGTAGGGGTCTTGTATCTGGTCATTAACGTTGGGCGTGTTCAAGCTCAATGCTGTCGGCAAGATAGTGCTATCTATCTCCACCACATAGGCTTGGTCTGGAACAGGGCCGATATAAATAGTGTTTTGACCATAAACAGAGAAACACACAGGTCTGCCTACATAGTTTTGCCAGTAGCGTAACTGTGCATTAAAGTTTGACCAGGGCAAGTACCGCAAAGGAATGCGGCTGTTTCCCCAGTAAATGTTGACGTTCAAAATGTCTAGTGTCGTGCCCGTGGCAATATTGGCATAGGGGATAATTTCCGCAGGGCCAGAATACTGCAATGTGGCAGTGCCATCTGTGAATGGAGTAGAAGGCGGGAAAGTGTAGCCAGAAGCGGGATAAGGTGGAGGTGTAGTGCTAAGAACACCGCTGCCAGTTACCTCATAGATAAAGATATTGTTAAATATGAATTGACCAGCAGTAACAGTAGCACCCGCAGTCCATACGGTTGCGGGTACGCCTGTGCTAGAAATTGGGGTGGCAGTAATTTGAAGGGTGCGTAAGCACCCAGTATCTCTCGCTACTCGCTCACGGGCATCGTTGATGTAGTCCGTTAGCTCCGAGGTAGACCAGAAGACAGAGTTTGCATCATGCAATAAACGCTGTACTTCCGTGATGTAGGAAGAGAGAGTTGCCATGTTACCTTCATGTTATGCAACCCTCTGATTGGACTTTCCCCCAACGGATTTCTCAATCCGTAAGGGTACTACGCCAACTGCCGAGGGTAACGAGCAGTTCTTTTGTGGATACTCTTCAGAGATTTGTAATCTTTTGAATTTTTCCGTTGCTTCTTCAAGTTCGCTGTGAAGTCGTATCAAGCCCAACTGGACAAGATACTTCTCCTTTTCCTCATCTCCATAACCTAACATATGCCTAGCAGCAGGGGCAGTCAACTCAACTGTCTTGCCAATAGGAAAGTCATAACCGACATAGTTGTACTCAGCGTACAGGTCTTTATCGGTATGGTTGGTTACATAAACAAGGTCGGTCATAGTGTTACAACGTCACCGTACACTGCGATGTCAACTGTGTTGTTTGCGGCAGCGGCTGTATTGACACACACAAACAAAGAACCAGAATAGATTGTTGTGGCAGTGTTTGCCGTCAACCCTAAATCCTGATAATTTGTCGTTGCTGTGATATTTGCCAAAACAACTGCGTTTGAAACTGCGTTTGCTACGACACCATCATTGCTGTTAATGATAGTGACGTTGGCAGCGGCAACACTTCCATTGGCATTTTGGACAGTAATACGGCGAACAATGTAGCTTGTACCGATTGTTGGAATAGTTGCAATGGCATTACCTGTGCTTCCCAAACCGATGGGAACAGATGTAGTGCCAATCAAAACATTACCAAAACTATCGGGATACAGTGCACCTACATGATTCGAGTTCATACTGTCTCCTTAGCTTGTGTAAGTGCTGTTTGCGTTGATACCACCATTGATGGTCAAAGCAGTGGCAGCACCTGCGCCAGCAATAATTGACTGTGCAAACACGTTCACGCCATCAGACAAAATCATGCCGCCAGTGTTATTGGCAAGCAGAGTTGTGATGGATGAGCCGTTATTTGCAGTAACAATTACGTTGGCTGCGGGAAACACCATGTAAGTACCTGCGGGAATCACAGTACCTGCGTTAGCGGCAGTCAGTGATACGTTGGAGAAGTACGCACCAGCAGTGTTGGTGGTTGCATTCGCCAGAATGATTTTGTTCATTGCTAAAGCCATGACTTTTTCTCCTTACAGTGAAAGGTAGTTGTAACCCGTCACCTTGGTCATTGACTTAGGTTTGACGTTCACCAATTCGGCAATCATCAAAACTGCGCCAACATAACCAATTTGCCAGTTCGGGAGTGTGGACTCAAAGCCTGTAAACACAAACGAACCTTGCTCATGGATGTACAGAGACAAGTAGTTGGTGTTCAGGAAGTACACAGTACCTTCAGGGCAGTAAGGGTCTGGATAGATAGGTACGCCAGCAACCATCAAGGCACGGAAAGCAGCTTGAGGGCCATTGGTTTCGCCATCAAAACCTGCGCCTGGGGTGATAACGTATTGCTCTTGACCAACAAAGTCTTGAGCCAACAGTGTCCAAGTGCCAAAACCGCAAATACCAAGGCTAGGCATTTCAGCACCAGCTTTCACTGTGCCAGAAATGTATTGCAGAATGTTTTGACGGGTTGGGTTCACAGAGCCAGCGGCATACTGTGAAGATTTCCACCAAGTGTAGGTACTACGGTCAATGTTGCCGTAAGTGCCTGAGTTTGCAACAGCAGCGGGTAAACCGATGAACTGTTGTGTGTTGCTGGTGTTGTTGTACAAAGCGGTTGCCATTGCATCCATCATCACGTTGGTTGCATCGTTCATACGAGCTTCAATCAACGGAATAATGGCAGCATCTTGCTGAACTGCGCCTTCCATACCGAGGAACGGTACAGGAGAAATCATCAGTTTCAGGTCGAATTCAGCGTTGTAAGCACCTTGCTGGACTGACGGTTGGGCAAAAGAGCCACTGTAGTCAGACCATTGAGCGTTCACAAACTGTGCGCCTTGGACAGGAACGGTTACAGAAGAAACACCACCAGAGGCAGACTGACTGTTGGCAATCAGAGCCGCCATGAGGGGTGTCGAGTTATAAAGCTGGACAACCAGCTTGGGGATAAAGGCTCTACGAGTAACGTAAGTCAGTTCGTTGAACTGTGCTGACCCTGTTGCTGGTAGGATGCCGCCGCCAATAGCCATAAGGCCTCCTATGAAAAAAAATTACCCTCTCACAACCCAATAGGACGATGCGGTTTCCGCAAGTCATTGAGCGCATTCATTGCCTCATTACGAGCAGCGGCTGCTGGATTCTTCCAATACTTGTTCAAGTCAAATTGCTTGACAGCACTTGGGTTGTATCCAGATGAAGTCGGCACTGCGGCTTGCTTCATCCACTGATGGTATTCGGCTGCTGTTTCGTGGTTAGTGATACCACGCTCCAACATAATTTTTTCTACGTCACCAACTTCTGATTCGTTAGAAATCAAACCCTTTTTCATCAAAGACTGACGGCGATTGTTGAGTTCTTCAATCGCTTCTTTCTCACGCAACTTGGCTTCTAAGGCTTGCACACGGTCTTCAGAACGGCTGACCGCTCTGTGTGTGTAGTCTTCGATGTCAAGTTCTGGAATAGGAAGGTCTGGTTTGACCTTCTTAGTCATACGCAAGAAGTCTTTGCGGGTATCGGGGTTTTCCGCAAGAGTTTGAGCAAGTGCTGCTAACTCATCACGGGCTTCTAAGGAAAGATTTTCTAGTGACATAAAGTTACCCTCTTTATACGATTAAATAACACGCTTGCCGTCTGCTGGTTTTTGGACAGCCATACCCGACTTGCTGATTTTGTTCGGGCCACTCAAGCCACCGAACTGTGAAAAACGTGGAGTGTTGGTGACAACGCCATTTTGTTGGTTATTGTCTGTAGGTTTGCGAGGTGCTGCTGCGCCTCTAGGCTTAAAGAGTTCCATTTTGATTCCTTACATTGGGGGAGGGGGAGGCATACCACCAGCGGTAGGCATACCAGGGATAGGTGCTTGAGCCATTGCTTTGCCTTCAGGGGTAGCACCACCCGCCTGTGGCAAGGTTTGCAGTAACTGAAGAATTTCAGATTGCTGTAACTCGTCAGTTTTGCCTTTTTTCTGACCAATCAAGCCACTGAGTGCACGAATGGCATTGAGGGTTTTCTTGCCCTCTTCGGAAACTGAGCCAAATGCGGGTAGGGACTGTTCAAGCAAGTCGATAGCCATGCTTATGTTGATAAGTGCGGCTTCTCTGTTTCCCATCTTGGGTTCTGGAGTAGACATGGGGGAGGCCATTGGAGGCGGCTCAATTTCACCCATGTCTTCTGGCATTTGCGATTCATTAGGGGTGGGTGCGCCCGCAGCCGCTTGGCTACCACGCATTAACTCCATCAACTTATCTGGTGGAACACTCATAATCACTCCTTGCCGTGTTTGTAACCACTTACAAACATCTTGTCAATAGGTAGAGGGCATTTTTTGTCAGCCCTCTGTAGACATTACTTGCGGTCTTTACGGGCTTTGCGTCCCATACGAGCCATTTTTGCTTTTCCGTACATCACAATAATTTCCTTTTACAAGGCCACCTACAAAGGGGAGGCAGCCATACCCTTCCTCACGGAATCCTAGATTAACGGCGGCACTTACGACCGCTTTTTGCTTTCATGTTCATCGCATTCCTCCAGTTTGTTTACGGTTGAAGTCACGTTGGCTTCTTCCGTATGAGGTTTTATACCCAGTTTGACGCAAAGTCAAGTTAGGTGCAGACTCATTGCGTTTCAAAGAAGCTGTGTCAACCCGTGGTTGGTCAGCCGTAGGTTGTGTCATGCCAGTGTTGTTTATAGCCATCATCCCACCTTTTTCAAGTCTGGTTTACCTTCTGCCTTTGGAGGTTGCATTTGTTGTGCTTGTTGCTCCATCGCCTGTTGAGCAGCTTGTTTCTCTTCTGCTTTTCTTAATCTTTCCAACAACAATTGTTTCATTGGCGGTTCAATCATGTCAAGCAAGGACTCTTTGTCAATCACGCCAGCTTGGAACAACTCAAACGCCATCTTGCGACTGTCTTCCATGAAGATAGGTGAATTAGAGTGAGCATCCACTTTTACTACAAAATCTTTGGTGAACTGGTCTGCAATAAATTTCAGTCCACGTGTGTCTGTGTAGTGGGTGTTGTCATAGACCTGCATTAACTTGAGATACAGGGTTGCCATTTTCTCTAAGCTGTCTTCAATGATAAGGGCACGTTTCTTGGCTCGGCTTGAACCTAGTCGAGCAAGTTGTGAGGCATGTCCTGAAGAGCGAACACCTGCTTCACCACGGCCTTGCAATACAGAAACAATGCCAGATGCTTCTTCAAACATCAGGTCAACTTCACCAATTTCTCTGAACAAGTCAGGTGGGATAGTGGGTGCTAACTTCTCTACTTTTGCGCTTGGCATATCGGTTGACAGCAAGCCACCTGCTCTGTTTAGCGCAAAGTTCTTCTCATCAAGAATACCTGTAAAGCCAATCAAGGCGGTAGGTGGACTGACCTGTTTGGCAAGCAAGTCTAAGATTTCGGTCATACGCTTGTTGCGTAGTTGCTGGAGATAAATTAGACGCTGTACTTCGGACGCACCCCAGTAGTAATCGTAGAGCGGGTTGGGGCAGATTTGGACAAAAGGCAACTCGCCTTTCAAGAACATTGACTCGCCTGTGCGGTCATAGATGATGACATCAGGGTCTGCTTTTGTCACGACTTGATAGTCTTTTGTCTCATCATTCCATACCCACAACTCGACCATTTCAATGGTGTCTTCAGAGACTTGTGCTTTGTAGGTTGGGTTACCTGACAAGTCAAGATTGATGTTGCCGTACATCGTGGGGTTAGATTGGGACAAGATGATGCGCTGAATGCCGTTGGCAATTTCGGTGCGCTCATGTTGCGTGGACATCACCCGTTTGACAATAGAGTCTCTTTGCGGGTGGCTGTAGAGTCTGTCGTACAACTCAGACTTGGTGATGTAGTAGGTTTGAACAATGGCTTCTTGTCTGTCTGTGTAGGGGCTGTCTTCACGCAAGACACCTATACAAGCGGGTTCTACCATGTAGGGGTGGATGCCGTTGTTGACAACGAGTTTGACAAAGGTTGTGTTGTAGCAAAGTGACCACGTGACTGCGGTTGAGAACACCTGGTCGGCATTGCTGTTGAGCCATTCGTCATTGAGTGCTTTGCTCAAGGTCGGTACTTTGATTTGCTCATCCTCAGAAACAGATGCGCCTGTGTGGATAGAGAACTTGGTAGTTTCTGCGGAGTACAGGAACGAGGTAAGTTGGTCTATGTGCGGGTAGATTTTGTTGTAGATGGCGGGAACGTCATCAGGTGCATTGCCGAACAGGTAGTAAGAGCGCAAAGAAGAGTAGTCAACCTTGCGCTGCTCTCGACTGACAAGGCATTTCTCTATGAGGTCTAAATAAAAATTTTCTCTAGCTACGGGTTCTTTAGGGATTCTCATTTTCTCACCTGTAAGTTTTCGTGGTCATTCATTACCACACTCGCACGGGGGCCTTGCAAGTTACCCGCTGCTTTGGGGTTAATTCCCACGGATTCTCCGTTAACAGACTTAAATTGTCCACCCATGACTGATTTCATGTTGATGTTTCCGCCACCACCCCAGATAACGGAGTCACCAGGGCGGGTTTGCTTCTGTTTTTGCTCATTTTGGGCTTGCATAGCGTCTGTAGCCTCGGCAAACTGCTTGTCTGTGAGCTTATTCTTGCGTTTCATGTAGCCAGATTGGTGTTCACCAGCTTTTGTGGACTTGATATCCGTCATATCGTATTCAATGGCAAGTTGCTTCAGATTATTGTCAGTTGCAGAGGTTTTTGCCGACCTTGTGCCCACAGGCTTCAAGTGAACAACAGATAACTCTCCTTTGCAGTTCTTCATGGGGCATGTAGCCTCCCATGCCTCAAAGATTCCGTGGTTTGTGCAGTAATAGTCTCTCAAAATACCCATTTTTACCCCCTAAGTGCTTCGTCAAGTGAAATTTCGCTGTAATCGTGCCTGTTTGCCATCCCAACTTTGATTTTTATGCCGTCTGAGGTCACTTGCAGACCCATTTTTGGCTTAAAAACGGGTTGAGATGTCTTTCTGTAGTCCACGTAACGGGTGTTATCTATGCGTTTCATCACCTTTACGTTACCTGCTTTCCACTGTTGGTAGGCTTTACTGACCCGCTTTTGGACGTTTTCCGTCAGTGGTTCTTCGTTATAGATGAATACATCATGGAAATGACCATGACTTATCCCTGCAAGTTCAGCAAAAAGGGCGATAGAGATGCCTCTATCCTTGTCTGCATAGAAGCGTTGCATGTGTTTTGTGAGTTCACGCTTGGATAACGGGGGCATATTGGTACTCCACTGTGTAGCCTTGTTCTTGTAACCACAACATAAATGCCACTTCACCGTGCGCTTTTGTCGGGTCAGACGGAACAACGATGTGGTTATCTGTTTTTAGCTTCCTAGACTGGGCATGGTGGCCTAGCAAACTTGAGAAATCAAACCCATCTTCGTGAAAATCGTTACCGACATACTCCATGCTGAAGTGTTTGGCAATGTCGATAGGGCAATACTTGTAGCCGTAGCTCTCTAGTACAGGCTTTAGGATGACAGACAGCTGTGCATCTTCGTTCCACCCGTGTATCTCATTGCTGTTCAAGTGCACGATGCCATGCTTGTTACAGGCTTCTAGAAATCTTTTACTTCTCAGAGAGAAGCCACCGTTTTGTACAACGCTTACAGGCTCTGTTGCTTGTGTCCACTGAAAGTTTAAGTACAGAGTACCGTTGCCAAAAGCGCAGTGTGATGGTGCGCCTATGTAATCGTAGTCATAGTATTCAGGCTTGAAGTTCTTGCCGTTAAGAACCCACCCATCGTCTTGGACGATAAGGCAGTAGTCTGTCTCTATGTAGGCATAGAGGCTGTGCATCATAAACAGGGAATACCCTAAGTAGTCTATGACATGGCAGCGTTTCCAGACCACATTGCTTGGCAAGTTGGGCGGCTCTTCTATAGAAATGAGCAAGCCCTGTGAGCCTGGCAACTCCCGCATACTTCTGACGATTGAGGGTATGGCAGACGCTCCATTGTTGTGCCCATAGACAGAGACAATTGTTAATTGGTTATGCACCGTACATTCCTATTCTTTTGAGGTAGTCGCTAACATTTCTGCCTACAGCGATTTGTTCAGGGGAAAAAGACTCTTGTGCTGCGCTCACGTTGCGGGAGAGCTTGTGTGCTATCAATCTAGGCTGAATCTGCTCTGCGTAGGCAACGGCAGCGAGGGCAGAGGCAATCACACGGTCATCTTTACCACGACCAGGTGCGCCTAAGAAGCCACCTTCTCGCACGATACCTTTCATTTCCTCTAGGGTATCCATGCTGAGTATGCCCATCATGCCCCGCTCAAAATAGTCTTTCATGTACTGCAACATGCGTTCTTTGCTGTTGGCAGTGGTGAGGTAGCCAATACTGTTGGAGAGGCCACCAAGGGTGTCATTACGCCTCCAGATGTAGTTTGTCATGCTACCCAACACATCCATCAAGTCACGTCCTGTAGCCCCGCCCATAGAGGTTGCCAAGCGTTTCAAGTTCCTGAGTTCGTTGATGACGGCCTGACCTGGGCCATTCACCTCCAAGTTCAGGGTAGAGTTCTTGTATGCACCTGCAAGGTGCGCTATCACCCACGCAAACTGGTAAGTGTTGAGTTCAGAGGTTGCAAACTCTGCTACTTGGTCTAGGCCATCTGCATAGCAGCGGTAGACCTGAATACAGAACCTGTCTGCCCAGTCAGAACTGCCGTAGGCAGGGTCTGCACCTATGACATAGTAGGCAGAGTCTATAGGTTCTTCCCACACCTTGAGAGTTCCCAGACGCTCTGTTGACTTCAGCACCTCAGTGTCTTGGAAGAGTTGACCAAACGAATACCTGTAGTAGTCGCACTCTGTGGTCTTGCTCTTCTTAGCAGCTTCTGTACAGCGGGTATGCGAGAAGAAGGATGTGCCCGTCATCACAAAGGCATAGTCCTCAGTGGGTGGAAACTCTTGGTACATAAGAGCATCATCTTTGATGCCCTCTGCCATCTTCCAACGCCACCATGCCATTTGTCTGCTGTTAATCTCAAAGCCGTAGAGCTTCTTAATGTCTTTGTGCCATTCTTTCTCTTCGCCTGTCAGCTTGCCATCCCAGTACACCTTGTAGATGTTGGAGTCGGCAGGGACTTGGTAATACTCATTCCTCCACCAGCCGCAGAAGATGGCACGTTGAGTCTTAGCTCGCTTGGCAGTCTTGTACATGTCGTGAAACATGTTGAAGCCTTGAGCCGTACTTTCAAACATGTACAGCCTCTCTGCATTCTTTTCAGCAAGAGAAGCTATCAACGAGGCTAGACCTTCTTCATTTCCCCATGAGGCTGTCTCTGTACCGTGCAGATAAGTGATAGCTTTACCCTGCCCCAGACGAGACTTATTTCCTGCAATTTGATAGAACAGTCTTGACCTGTTCTTGAGAACCATCTGGTTTCTGTTGTGGGCAACCAGCGGAATCTTGTACTCTTTTGGCAGACCTTCAATGTACATAGCCAGAGTGCTTCTGAACATGTCTCTGTTTTCTTCTGTATCAGCAACCAGAGTTCCTTGCCACCCTGGATGGGTAAACTGCCAATATAGGTCAAGTGCCAAGGAAATAGTCGTGATACCCAACTGCCTACCTTTGAGGATGACAAAGAAGTGGATGTCATTGTCTAAGCCCTTTTGTATCTCTTCCATCACATAGGTCTGAGTCCCCAGAAGGTTACCCATCTTCTTCAAACCCTCTTCCTTAGTCTCAATCTTGAGTTCAGAACAGAACTTGTAAAACTTCTTCAGGTCAAAGTTCATCTTCTTCGTTTTCTATAGATTCGTTGATGAGTTGTTGCTTGACCAATTCCAACACGCCAATGACTGTTGACATATACAGTGTTTCGTCATACTTGTGGATGGTATGAAGTAAGTCATCAACCAAACCATCAGCTAACTTGCCTTGGGACAGAATCATTTATAACTCCTCATCTTTCCATTCAAGGATGTCACACGCTGCACGTTTATTCTTCGCACAGTTGATAAGCGTCTTCACATGGTCTGCACAATACTTACTCTTCCACTCTGCCACCAACGCCAGCTTCTGCTTCTTGTTAGTGCAACACATGGCTTTCCAAATGTCCTCTTTCAGCTGAATACGACTCTCCCGCAATGCCATCCTCGTAGCCAACTCTATAGCCATATTCCACAGCCCTCTCAATACTTATCGCCATCATCATCATCATCTGCTCTGTACGGGCAAGCTTAGTCATCAGGTCTGCATACGCACCCCGCAACTCATCCTCATCCATCCAGAATGTCTCATTCATGCCGTTCTCCACACCCTCACTTGGTCACCCTCGGTCTTGGCAGTAAACACCCTACCCAACCGCTTACCAGCCCTGTAGTTGGCATTCAACACCTTTGCCCTAGCATCCAGCGGTACACAGAAGCTATCCCCCACATCCATATCCTCGTAAGGATAGGCATACACAACCCTCATCTTGGGTGCAGGTACACCTACTTCAACCTCTATCGCAGTAATCATCATCTCTTCCCCTCTACCAATAACTCCATAGTATAGACAAAAAAAGGGTTAGTCAAGAAGTAACCCCTGACCAACCCTGAAGGCAACCGCTAGAGCATTCGGGAACTAGCAGCAACTGCAATATACACCAACACGAATGAGGACTGTTTGTGGGAACTACCGTCTAGACAGTAGCCAATCCCCATACGTGAAACCACAGTCTACCAAAAACACTATTTTTGGAAAAACAGAATTTTTCTATGGGGGGCGAGAAGTGGGGTGCACGCCTTTTCAGACCCTCAAACCCAAAAGCAAGGGCGCTAAAGCTGTGGAAAGCTAACGCAAAGGCTAGGCATGCCCATGCCCAAAATCTAGAATGCTAGCGTGTAGCGTGTAGGGGAAATGTCTATACGTACAAGCACGAGATGTGTA
>Ga0209704_1000100_pt1 | contig 15158 bp, 19 predicted proteins | sample PPLLaktember2015_FD_187258 | JGI IMG/M metagenome (GOLD analysis project Ga0209704, IMG submission 187258) | Freshwater sediment microbial communities from Prairie Pothole Lake near Jamestown, North Dakota, USA - PPLs Lake P7 Core (6) Depth... | ecosystem: Environmental > Aquatic > Freshwater >... | reverse complement strand
TTCGTTTAAAAATATTTCTCTATTTGATAACCTATCTCTTACTGTATCAAAACTAAATAACTCATCTTTGGCTTCTTCTAAAGACAAACCTTTCAAATTGGCATATATAGTTAAAAAAGAACCCGATTGGTTGCAATTAAAACAATTCCATATCGGGTTCCCATTCTTATAATCTAAATGAAATCTTTTCTTTCTTAAATTTTTCTTTGAATCACCACATAATGGACAACGGGCATTCCAATGTGAGCCGGTTTTATTTACAGTAACGGAAGTTAAATATTCATTAACAAATTCATTAACAACTTCATATCTAATCATTTTTCAACTTTCATTTTTTTATCAACAATTAAAGAAAAATTCCAATCCTTTTATTTTTTTATTATGTGCATTGACATTTTTATAATTAAAATTAACAACATCTAATGCAAATTTTGGCATTTCATCTAATTTAATATATTTTCCTTTTTCTATCTGTTCTCTCCATTCAAGACTATCATTTTTTGGATATGAGTTTTTTACCCAACCGGTTTCTTCCAATATTTTCTTTTCTTTTTTATAAAGAGGTAACATGTAACGAAACATTTTTCCTCTTATTCTTCTTATTCCTTTTATTTTATTAAAATCTGGTGTTAACCAGAAAACCTTTTCTTTACCTAAAAATTCAGCGTTTTCTTTTAATAATGTTTTAGCAGACCTTGGATGAATTTTCTCTCCATCACTTCCAATATATACATCTGTCCAAAAAAATCCACCATAATAAAAATTTGATGCTTGATAAACATAACCAATTTTACCAACAATACCATCTGCTAAAGTATAAAGTAATAATTTTTTTGTATTTTCTATCATCCATTTTTTTACCAAAGAAATAAATTGACTTCCTGTATTCTTTGGCATATCATCTTGAATACACATTTTACCAATTTCATAATAATGTTCTGTTTTATAACCTGGAAATAACTTATTTATAGTTTGTAATGGTTGTGTTCCGAAACCTAAAGTTAGACAACCAACTAAATTATCATTACAAATCAAACCTAAAAAATGTTTATTTATACTTGGCATTACTTTAGAATAATGATATTTTTGTATAAAGTCAATTGCTATGTTTTTATCAACCTCACAAATACTTAACTCTTTTCCCATTATTTTTCCCTTCACAAGTTCTAATCATTTAATCCTCGTAATTTATACAGTCAAAATCCAATGGACTAAACACACAATTTTTTTCTTCAATATCTTGAAAATTACCCATACTACATCTTATCTTCCCATCCCTTTGTTTTTTACAATTATAACATTTTATACATAATATGTAAATGTCTCTATTTTTTGTCACTCCTGAACCTCTTTGAAGCAGCCAACTCAATTTCTTTACGAATTTCCGGTGGAAATAATGTAAAAAACTTTTTCATTTCTGCTGTTGTATTTGCTGCATCCCATCCAATAGCCATCATTGCAGCAATTTCAAATGCATCCATATCTCTATTTTCTTTCTTTAAAAATGCAAATGCCTTTCCCATTGCTCTTTTTAGTGTGTTAGAAACTGCTTGTCTTGTGATACCAAGTTCTTTTGCAATTTCCTGTCCACTCATTTGTGGCATTTTAGTATAACCAGTATCAACTATACTATCACTACCTTCTTTAATATTTTCAAAAGTTTCTCTCAGTGTTGCCATAAAATTTAATCTCCTTAAATTGATTGTGTTGTTATATTATTTATTTATTTTACGAACATTTAGAATAACCACAACCACCTTCTTCTTTCAAACAAGTCCAACAACCTTCCATAGGTCTATATGTATTTTTACCACATTTAGGACAAACTTCACCAGATAACTCACCTTCATATCTTTTTCCCGAATAATAACGATTTAATAATTGACCTAAACCATCAGGAATACTAAGAATTTGTGATGGTTTTTTATCATCTGGTTCAAATCTATACCAAGTTGGTTTATCACTATTTATACCCATCAAAGTTTTAGATATTGATTCAACAGACACACCTGATTGTAATGCGATAGATACCATTCTACCCATTGCTTCGGAAAATGTATTTAAAATCTGACCTGATTTACCAAGATAAATAAAAACTTCCAACGGATTACCTTTATAATCAGAAATATTTACATACATTCTACCATTACCTGTTTCTAATTTATATCTTGTAGAGTTTAATTTAGAAGGTAAATCTGTTAGTTCAATTCCTTTCTTTTCTTCTTTACAATCAAAAGTAACAGGTTGAAATTTCTTAGAACCATCACGATAAACTGTAATACCTTTTAAACCCTTTTGCCAAGCATATTTATATAAGTCTGCAATCTCATCTTTTGTCACCTCTTTTGGTAGATTCACAGTTGATGAAATGGCAGTTGAACAATATTTTTGAATCTCTGCTTGCATGTCAATTCTGGCTTTATAATGTATATCATGTGCAACAACAAAAACTTTTCTCACTTCTTCAGGAATACCTCTAATACCCTTTAGTGACCCCTTATTTTTAACAATTTTTTCAAGTAAATCAGTTGTATACCATTCTTCATTTTTAAATTTTTCATGAAAAATTGGATTGGATATAGCACCAACTGTTCCATCAATATAATTTTTATAAAAAACAAGACCAAATATTGGTTCTATACCATAAGATGCATCACATGATAATGCTGTTGTACCTGTTGGTTGTGCAGTGGTAAACTGAGCATTTCTAACACCATATGCCCTTATTAATTCCCACGCATCTTTAATTTTACCAACCAATTCTTCTGGGTCAGTCTCGTCTATACCCATATGTTCAGCAAGTATTCTTTCAACATCTTCTTTATGAACATTATACTCATAAAATGGTCCATATTCTTTTGCCAATATAGCACTTTTATGAGCACAGGCAGCAGTCATCACTTTCATAACTTTACCAACAAATTTTCTACCTTCAAGTGAATCATATTTCAAGCCCAACATATAAAGTGCATCAGCAACACCCATAGGACCAATACCTACTTGTCTATATTTTTCTGCTGTTTGTCTAAATCTATCAACAAGTGGTTTTGGTTTTGAACATTCTTCTGGAAATTCCATTACATCAATAACATTATCCATCAACTCCATTATTTCAAAAACAGTATCATAAAAATATAACCAATTAAATACACCATCTTTTACAAATTTTGCAATGTTTACAGCACTAAGATTACAACACCCAAATGGTAAAAGAGGTTGTTCACCACAAGGATTCGTAGCCTCTATAAGATACCTTTTTATTAAAGGATTATACTTATTCATATTATCAATAAAAATAACACCTGGGTCAGCAGATTTCCATGCCATATCTGCTATTCTATCCCACATTTCTTGTGCATTTGCAGTTCCAACTTTTTTACCATTTGATGGTGAAATTAAGTCAATTTCAATACCATCTTCCAATGCTTTCATAAAACTATCTGTTATATTTACAGATATATTCATATTTGATAAACGACCATCTGTTTCTTTACAATTTATATATTCCATACAATCAGGATGCCATACTGGCATATTACATAAAATTGCAGCCCTTCTTACTCTACCACCTGATTTTGTTGTTTCACCAACAGCATCAAATAATTTCATAAAAGTAATTGGTCCTGAACTTTTTCCCTCTGGTGGTCTATCAGAATTTCCTTCATAAATATATGCATCTTTTTCTCTAAGGTTACCAACCGGTATACCTATACCCGCACCAAACTGAAAAATTTTACGAGCTGTATTAACAACATCATATATACTTTCCATACTATCTTCTAAACCAACAACATAGCAAGCAGAGAATACTTTATGTTTTGAACCCGCATTTAAAAACACAGGAGTATTAGGTCTCCATATATTATTCTCTAATAATTCAAATGCAAAATTCAACTGACTTTCATTTTTAGCAAATTCTTTACTTACTCTTTTAAATGTATCGGGTATAGTTTCATTATTCAAACTATATAGATTTTCAAATTGTTTAACAGCATTCTCACTTAAATTTATTGACATTTTTATAACCTTCTCCTACTTAAATTTACGGAAATTTTACTATTATTTCCCTTATACTAATATCACCTTGTATAGCAAATATATGACCACATTTTGGACACATTAATCTTGATAACTTAATTTCCTCTATTGCTGATGTACCATAATAATCATATTGTGGTTCTGGATATAAATGATTTAAAATATTATTCCTTTCTACATTTATTTCAATTTTACAACCACATTCACAACTATACATATGTATTATATTTTCCCTACTAAACTGTAAATTTCTTTTATCAAAAATCTTACTAAAATCAAAAAGTTTTTTATTAACTTTCTTTTTATTAGAATCCAAAGCATCATCTATCATTTCAGAAATATCATCAATTTCTTTCATATTCTATTCCTATTTAAAAAATACATTTATAACATCTTCTTTTTCATTCAAATCTAATTTTTCAATATATTTCATTTTTGTTTCTTTCCAAGAAAGTTTTATTAAATCATCGTAAAATACAACTTTTTTATTATATCTTTCTGTTTTTTCTAAATTTTCCAATCTCTTTTTAGCATAATTTTCTTTCCATAAATTTGTTAAATTATCTATAGAATTGTTAAATTTTTTACTACCAAAACTCATGTTTGATTTATTTAGGAAATCTCTTGTATTTTCATATAAACTACAAAAATATACACCTCTTTTAGCATTATTTATAGGTGGTTTAACACCCATTCTTGAGTAGCAAAAATAAGATATACGAGTTTTCATTCTTGATGCATGTTTAGCAATCTCAAACTCATCTGGATAATTATCTCTCATCCAATGTCTCAATCTCAAATTTATTTCATCATTTGGTTCCATTCTTATTTCACCAGTTGTTGTTCCACATTTTTTCCAATATTTTAGTCCATTATATTGAGAAAATCCACCATATAGTGAAGTTGTTGTTATACCTAATAAGGGTTCTTTATACCTTTTATTCCACTCATTTTCTACTTCATTGGAACATAAACATAATGTCATTAATTTACCACCCACATAGTTATATCCTAATGGTTGTGTTGGTACTATGGTTGAACCCATAGCTATATAATTTAACATTTTATTTTCTTCTTTTATTTGTTTATTCCATCCAATATAAACATCCCTTGGTTTTAACATTGCAAAATCAGAAACCAATTCCAAAACACCTAAAAATTTATTACTATTTTCATCAATAACTATTATTCTTATACCTCTACCTGGTGTGGAATATGTAGGTGCTGAACTTATAAAATATCTTAATAATGTCCATTGCAAATGTTCTTTTTTATTCTTTGGTATTACAACTCTTGGTTTTATATTTAAATAATCATCTTTGTTATCTGGTATCCATATATTATTTTTAACATAACTTAATTCTTTTAAATCGTTTATATTCCATTTTTTATTTTTTATTTGATACCAAGTTCTATATAAAATATATTCTTTTATATCCATATTAGATAAAAAATTAAAATGCTCTATCAGTTCTTCTTTCATAATATATCTCTTATTTTATATTCAGTCTTGCTTTTACAGCCTCCAACTGAAAATCATAGCAATGCAATTTTAAACAAGAAAAAGATAATGGACCCATTTGAATACCAAGTTGGTCAGCAATATATTCACCCAACATTGTAATACCACCCATATTTTCAGGAAATGCTCCATATAAATCCCATGATCTAAAAACAACTGACATATGAAGTTTACCACCTTTTATGTGTGTATCAATACCTCTTAGACATGGTGATGTTTGTCTTTCTGTTTCATTGGTATATGGCATTGCATATGCAAAAGAACTTTCAGGATAACCAACAGTTATATAACAATGATTATTACCAAAACCTTTTTCCTTATAATGATTAATAAGAAATTCAACTTGATTTGGTACATTCATTGTTAGGTTATGAACATCACGGTATTTAAAAGTTCGACCGTCCGTACCATACATTTCAAATGCTGTCACCTTTGGTAATTTATAAGGTCCGCCTGTTATAAATGTTGCATATCTATAATGCTCATTCTCTGCTAAATTATAACCATCCATAATATAGTTCACAAAATATTTCTCAATTGCTTCATCCGTAGTAACTGGTGGAGCACCTTCAGGCATTATTGGTGCAAGAGGTCTCGTTGTTGGATTTTCAATAGTTCCAGCAGCAAAATCAAATTCAAGTCTATTGATTCCGGCATATGAACCATCAGTAATCTTGTTAATTCTACCATAATGATAAATTTCATAAAGAAGTTTAAACCATGCACCATCAATAGTTTTTTCTAATACAAATACAGATTTGGATGTGCTCATCATAAATTTTTTCTCCTTATAGATAAAATACCCACCCTTTTGGGGTGGGTATCTTTTATTTTTACTCAATTTTTACTTATATATTATCGTCTATAAACAACCGATCTACCTTGATTGGATACTTCTTCAACAACCCAACCGATTTCATCAATTGGACATTCTTCTTCCATAAAATTCATTGCGTCTTCCATATCATATGTGACATAGCAAGAAGCATAGCCATAAGCCATTTGCCATTCCTTCTCAAAATCATCCCGTTCAATCTCATTCACAACTGCATATCTGGATACCATATCAACTTCCTCCCTAATTCATTAGTAACTTTAACTGCAATAACTACATTGTATTATCCAAGTTTTTATTAGAATAACAAACAACTGCCATCCACAAATTTAACTCATTGTCACTCATATTATTAACACCAAACTCACTTAACCTTTTTAAAGATTTAAGTAAATTTAATATTGATGTTTGTACATCTTCTCTTGCTTCTGTTATTGTGTTACTCATTTTATCCTTTCCAAAATTAAAAAAATCTGTTAATAAAACCTTCAATTTTTAATTCTTCTAATACTTGAATAATAACATCACCATGACATTTTTTTGGCTTACACCAACAACCTAATACCTTACCGTCCAATTTATGAATCTCACTCAATAAATACTCATTGTTTCTTAAATACTGATAATATTTTTCTATTACCTCTTTTCTATTTCCATCTCTCGGAATAATAAATGGATTACCCCAAATTGATGGTCTGCCTATATAAACATCGTAGGCATCATCTTTACAATTTACTATCTTTGTCATTTTTTACTCTCTCTATTATTTATAATGATTATTATAACACATTTGAATCAGTTAGTAAAGTTTCATCATAAAATTTTCAAATCTTGTAAACTCCTCAATGAAACCCTTCATCTTATATTTTTTAAGAAAATCATAAATATTTGATGGCGGTGGAAATGAATAAGTTTTATATTCATTTAAAATCCTATCCACTATTGTATTTGGAATTCTTTTAAAATCTATAAGTACCTGATTTCTCTTAAAATTTTCTTCTGGATTTATAACAACATCAAACTTATTTTTCTTATTTTTTCTTAACCATTCTGATACATCTTCTTTTAGAATTTTCTCTGCTGTTGCGGGACCTAAACCAGGCTTTCTCATACCTAATGTACCTTCAGTCTCACCCCAATCATTTGGTGTTAAAACATTAAAAATATCATCTTTTGCTTGACCTGTTAGACATTTACTGATAAGAAATCTTTCCGTATCTTCACATACAGAAAATTCCTTTTTTGATGGGTTCCATACTTTCACTCTATCGGAACATAGTTGAAGAAAATCTTCATCATTGGATGATATTATTATATCCTTATTCTCTGAGTAAAGTGAAATTACTCCAATAATATCATCAGCCTCGGCGGATTTTACCTTTAACACTTTAAATGGAAAATAATGCTTCAATTCATCTTGATAATTCTTCATCAATCCGAATATCATTTCCCAATTCACATTTTCTTGAACATCACGTTTTTTCTTTCTTGACTCCTTATAACGGGGGAAATAAGATTTCCTCCATGAGTTTTTATCATCAACTGCCAATACCAATTCTGTAACATCAAACTTTAACATCAATTGATATATAGCATCTAATATCATAAAACGCCATAGAGTAAAATCAGGAACAGCGCCAGGTGTATTTACACCTACATCCTTAATAAAGAGTAAACGATAACATAAATTATTAAAATCTATTAAAACACAATTTGACATTTTGACATCTCCTTTCTATAAAACCTATTATATCAAAAAGTAACACATTTGTAAACTTACTTTATTTTTCTTAAATACCCATCCTTTGAATTTCTAATCCAGAATGGTCTATTATACTTAGTCTGTTTCATATATTGAGATACATTTGAACTTGCTGCAAATCTTAATCTCCTACGGTCCATTTTCATATTATTATAAAATTCTTCTGGTGATACATCAAATACAGGTTCACCATTCTTTTCACCATCAGCAAATAAACCTTCAACATCAGTTTTGGTTCCTGTAGTTTTTATCTTATTTTTACCTGTCAAACTGTTTTTGGTAGGTTTTACATCTGTTTTAATAGTTTCTTTTCCACCTTTAGTAGGACTACTCTTTGGTTCAACATTATTGTTTTTTGGTTCAGCAATTGGTTCAGTTCTAACAGCATTATCACCTGCTAATTTTTCACCCTGAACATCACTAATACCAACTCCACTTAACTCACCCATTTAAAATCTCCTTTTCATATTCTTCTAAAAGAATATCAACCTCTTCTTCTGTTTTTTTACCATCTTTTAATAACAACATTCTTATCATTTTTTTAGCAAACTTTGTAAATCCACTATCCGGACTTATCTTTACAGATTCGGGTTTCACTTCTATTATAGATTTTGTTGTTGCACCTGGTTCAATTGTACTTTTAAATCTTTTATAGTTTATTCTATCCTCAGCTTTCATATCTAAATAATATTTCATAAAAAGCGGTTTAGAGCCAAGTTTAGATGTTTTATTAATCAACTCTGTAAATTTTTCTGATTCTATTATTATATCATCTGGATTCATCATCTTATCAAATATAAATGCAGCAGTAAAATCCGCAAATTCTGATGGTGTTAAATTAAGTTTTGCTCCCATATTAATCCTCTGATTTTAATTTTTTTATCATATCTGGTTTCATTATATCAAAAAAACTATAAAAATCCATTAATACCAATGGTAATAAATCTGAATGGTTTTTACCAAAATTCATTCTTATATTATTTAAGAGTGTAAGATGATAGTTATATACTGATAATATATCATGCATTTCATCATCAATACCTATTAATGGTTTCTTACCTTTCTTTCTATATATCAACATTGGTTTTTTATTGGCTTTTTCTGCATCCCTACTTGCTTGATACCAAAAATCCCTTAGGTTAAAACATTTTGATTCTGAAAAATGTTGCCAAAATGATGTACTTGGATAACCATTCTTTAACTCAATACTAAAAATATCTGTTAAAAACTCTGCCTTAGCCGTTAATGATCTTATATCACCTGATAAATTAATATTTTCTTCATGTATGGTACATAAACTACCACTGCCTGGCATTCTCCAATATTGATATGGTTTTTCATTTCCTGTTAACCAAACTGATAAAAATTTACTTATTTCTCTTTCAAACGAACTTCCCTTACTTGACATTAAATCTCCATATTTATAAAACTTATATTTGCTGTATTATAACATATTTATAAAAAAATGTAAACTTTTGAAATAAAAAAAGGGGAGAAAGTTGCCTTTCTCCCCTCTTATTACTCTATTACTTTATTTACCTATTTTATTTGTTCACTGCTTTTGCTACTGCTGCTGCGATTGCATCCTTGAAGGTTTCATCCCTAAGAATTTCGGCTGCGGTGTAGTTTTGTTCATCAACATTCCATTGACGGTCAATTGCGATGTCGCTATGACGAACTGCTTGTTTTCCAACCATATTTGCGGTTTCTACTGCATTTTGTAGAGCTTGATTCGCAATATTTTGTCTTTGATTGTCATATTGTTGTGCATCAGAAATAACCTTATCAACATATGCTCTATTTCTCTTAATACTTTCAAGAGATTCTTGTTGATACTCATCATATGTACGTTTCATATTTGAGAAAATCATAGAACCACTATCCATGCTATCTTTTTCCAAACGCTCTGTACCACCAATATCACCCATTCTGTCTTGTTGTGAGGACATACCAGTTGTCAATGTTTGTGATTGTAGTACTTTAGAAACTGCATCAGATACCGCTTGTGCTACTTGTTGTGCGATTTGTTGTGCAACCTCTCTTGCGATTGTATTTGAATCTACATCGTTATTAGGTACCATATTTTATTCTCCTTAATTTTATATTTTAAGTAGTAAATTTACCACTCAACCATTATTTATATATTTTTTATATTTTTTTTATTAAAAAATTATTAAAAAACAGTTAAAAAGAAAAAGGTTCTTTTCCACAAAAGAACCTTTTTCGCAACACATTAAATTAAATTTTATTTATTCTCTATTATATTATATAATCAGGTATTACAAATATGGGATGAAAATACCGCCTCTCGCACCGACTTTTCATTGTTTTCATAATTTGTTCCCAGTTAATTTTTAACGACTGTTTTTTATAGAGCTAAATTAACAAAACATCTGCTCTTTTCTGCTATGGAATTACTGACGCCAATCACACCATAGGTCTTAGACATCTTTTGATATTTCAATCTTTCTTACAGTATCATCCTTTTTAAAAGGCTTCAAAGTTATGTATAAAATACCATCTTTCATCGTTGCGTTAATATCTTCTGCTTTTCCTACTAAAAATTTCTTATCAATTTTTACTTTCCTATTATTAGATTCTCTCTCACCTGTTATCTCTATATAATTCTCTATTAATTCTACTCTTAAATTTGTCTCATTAAAACCTGGACATTCTATCTCATATTTAATATTATCACTTTCTTCTCTGTTACAAGTTATACCTGAATTATCAAAAAAATCACTTAGAACTCCTTCATCAAAAAAATTTTGGAAAAAGTTTTTAATTGCATTGTTTTCATAATTTCTTTTTAATACTGGTAACATTTTAAAAATCCTCCTGACTTTATTTTTTTATGCGGGCTTATAAATTACTTTCGGCGTTTATTTTAATTATTAAAATAAACGACTACTTCGTCCATTTGCTATTACCCCATTACCCATAAACAGGAAAATAATACTCATTTTCATAAAGTCAAGAGGTTGGGACAAAAAAATTACAGATTTTCTAATTCTTTTAAAAGTTCTTCATCTGAATCATTTGATGTATTTGCTATGACCGCTTGGGACACCTTATTAGTAGTAGGTGGTTCCTCCCAATTTAGATCATCAACAACATCATCTTCTGTGGATTTCGCTTCTTTAGAATTTGCAGTTGAACCTTTCCTACGGTTCCACTCATCCTTTACAATATCCCATAGCATTTCGGCTTTTAACGATGTGATTATCAACTCATCAGGTTTTTCCATTAGACCAATATAGTCTTTTAGGTTGATGGTAGTTTCCATAATCTCGTCAATTTCCTTCTCTGTTGGTTTTAGAGGATAAGCCTTTCTTGAAAATTCCGAATTAGAATAATCTGGCCAAACATTCCCTGAAGGGTCTTTTTTAGTTGAAAGTACTTTTATGATAAAATCATAACCATTTTCACCTGGGTCAAATATTGAGTGGCCAAGTCCATATTTTGCATCGGTTACTTGTTCTTTCAACTTCATTTCAACCTTACTGGGAAACTCATACAACTTCACCTTACCATTAACTCTATCGGCTTCTTCTCGCTCAGGATCACGAGGATCATTAACGATATAGAAGTTGCTTACATACTTCTCTTTTCTTTTATATGAATAAGCCATTTTCTTATCTGCAGCAGAACCCATATAAAGTCGCCTTACGGCCTCACAGATAGGACAAAATTCTTCCATATCGTGAGTTTTACTACAAAGGAAAAAGTTCCACTTCTCACCTGATTTATACATGTGATAGTAGTACTTTTTATAAAATTCATTGTTTCGGTCTGGTAAAAATCTGCCTACATAAACCTTAGGTACTGTTTCTGTTCCCTTCTCAGGGTTTTTCCAAAGATACTCAAGTCTATTTACTCCGGTACTATCTGATACATTATCTTTCTCTTGTTTCTTTTCTTCTTGAAATTTACCGAATAGGTCTTTATTTATCCACTTGCTCATTATTATTTATTCTCCTTGTTTTGGATAAAAACCACAATAAAAACTCCTTATAATTTTTTAATTTTTCTAATTTGTTGTGATTTTTATTCATTATAACATAACTTAATAAAAATGTAAACATCAAAAATTGGTGTAAATCAAAAAATCTTACACCAATTTTTTAGTTATTTACCAATGCTTGTTTCTATATCAATGTTTGGTATAATGGTTTCGGGTCTAAAAATAACTCTATAATGATATACATCTACCGGTTTACTTCCAAGTTGCTCTGCGAAATAAGTCACATTGTCAGATAGACCAAGAAAATGTTTCTTATATTCACCTGGACCCGTTTTACAGGTTACAGTAACTTCACCTTGTGAATCATTATTACCAAGAGCACATTTTCCTTCTATAGTCAACATATATGTATCTGTAATACCATTATAAAACACGATTCTTCGTTCTATCTCAAACTGATCTGCGGCTACAGAAAGATTTCTTGATGCTATATCCGCTTCTTTTTGGCAACCCATAAACACTATACACATCAACAGAACACCTAATACAAGTCTAATAATATTTTTCATTTTTATCCCTTTTTAATAAAATTCTTTTTACCTAAAATAGCTATTCCAATCAAACCAAAACCCAAAAGTAAACAGGTAGATGGTTCAGGAACAGGTGCAGCACTGACTTCACCAACATGACTAATACGACCAATATTAACAAGTTTAATATCATCATAACCCCATTTTGAGTAATCAACAACAGCCCAACTCAACTCACCAATATTTTCATACAAATAATGATCCGAACCACCGATATTACCGTTTCCAATCTTAATAAAAAAATATTCAGGAGTACCAAAAAGTTTTGATGCTACAATACTATTTTCACCTTCTACTTCAACCCAAGGAGATTCCTCAACATCATACTTATCAAGAATAACATAACCACTACCAAGACATTCTTGAATCCAAGTCAATTCCATAATATCACCTGAATTAGGTAAATATTCAGAATTAATTTTTGTATCAATACTACCTACATCCGTCATAGTAACGGCCATAGAAGTACTTACAAAAAGAAACAAACATAAAATACTCAGTAACATCACAATTTTCTTCATTTTAAAACCTTTCTATAATAGTTAGAGGTTAGTAAAAAATTAGGAGAGACTTTTCTCTCATTTGTTAAAATCATTATAACATATTTTCGGACCTATGTAAACAAAAAAAGTCGGTAAGATATTTCTACCTTACCGACTTTCTTTATACTTCTTTTATATATTATTCAGCGACAGTAAGAAACGCCATCTGAAGCCAAGGCATATTAGAGTAACCAGATTGATATGAGGAGTAACCAGTACCTGCGAAACCACCACCACCACCTGCACCATTAGTATCGTTATCTCCGCGAATTACAGAGACACCACCGTTAAGATTTACGCCCCAACCAGTTGCCAAAAGTTTCACATTCTTACCTTCTGCCAAGAACTGAACAACATTTGCACCAAGTTTTTCTGCTTCAATAATTGCACGAGCGAACACATCAGGAGTAATAGAACCATCATCTTTTGCTGCGATGGCACCGAAACCTACTACCTTATAATCAACAGTAGGAGTTTGTAGAATACATCTAACTGCAAGAACTTCCGGTGCGTCCTTTGCCTTAACCATAATAGGACGAATTTCTACATCCTTGCCACCACGTTTTTCGGAAACCATATTCTTTGCTTCATCAATCGTCCAACAATCTTTGAAACTAAGAAGCGTCTTCAAAGGGAAGAACTGATGACCTTCCTCATTAGGACCGAAGAAAGATGCGGGTGGAATAAAGTTCGCTTGATTCATGATATAAAGACCACGCTTACCAGGACCTGCATTAAAAGAATCTTTAATCGTACCTGCCTCATTAATACCTGCATTTGCTGAAACACCATCTACACTTGCATTAGCCGTAGTATCATCAGCCATAACATTTGTTGCACCAACACTAAATACGAACACGATTGCTGCCAAAATACTAAACAATTTTCTCATACTTTTTATCCTCTCTTTTATTTTTTGATTTTGGGTGAGGAACAATTCCTCACCCTTTTGGAATATTATACTACATTTATAACTTTATGTAAACTAACTATTTTTATCTTGGTGTATTACCATTATCACAACAATTATTGGTAGGAACACCATTAGTTGTTGCCCAAGAAGAACCCGTAACAGTTGCGAATGAAGATGTACCAACATTACCTACTACTGCATTAAGATTCGCTTCGCCACGGCCAGTGGTGTATCCATTATACATAAAACTACTTGCACCACCTGCATAGTTATTTCCGATACCAATCTGACCACCAACAATTCCTGCACCATAAACATTAGAGGTCAAAGTCTCAGGTCTATGACAAGGTGAGAAAACAACCTGTGACATATTCTGAGTATGGGCACTAATGCTTCTAACGGAACCAAATGGGTCAATTCTAACTTCTGACTTACCAACAGTTACTACATCTGGAGTATAAGAAGTACCATTCACTTGAGCCACAAAACCCTTACCACTATCATACTCTGATGGCATATAAGCATCAAATTTCAATCCACTAATATTACCAGCGAATACATAACCAGCTCCCCATACACCCTTTTCTACATTATGAAATTGAATAAGTTTTGCACCATATTTCACTCGTGATTCAATTTCTTCTCGTGAACCACCATTACCTAATGCCAAACCATACATCAAAACACCACCATCAACAAACTTTGCACCTGCACCAGCCTTAACCTTAAATGGGTCATTATCAACCCAAGACCAAGCCTTACCATCACTCATCGCGAAGATGGTACCGGTCTGATATGCAAATGCTGGAATCTTCCAACAATAGAACCCAGTGTCAACTGAACCAGCGTGAGTCGTCATTTCACCACCAACCATAACCTCACCAAAACTAAACGCTGAACCACCACCAAACCAATCATACTCATGGTCATATGACATATCTTTGTTTACTGCTTCTGCATCATATGTACCATTTGCAACTGCCTTATCATAA
>Ga0209704_1000094_pt1 | contig 15614 bp, 31 predicted proteins | sample PPLLaktember2015_FD_187258 | JGI IMG/M metagenome (GOLD analysis project Ga0209704, IMG submission 187258) | Freshwater sediment microbial communities from Prairie Pothole Lake near Jamestown, North Dakota, USA - PPLs Lake P7 Core (6) Depth... | ecosystem: Environmental > Aquatic > Freshwater >... | reverse complement strand
GGTACATACACAGGAGCTAGACTTTTGCCTCCCCCCTCCCCACCCGCCTTCTACCCCACGGTTGCGTGCTCGCTGTGAGCGAGCTGTGATGTGCGTGACACAATGCCATCAGGTTATCCTCAGCATGTGAGCCGCCATCCCGCAGCGCCACCACGTGATGCACGTCAGTCGCAGCCTTCATGCAGCCAGCCCATTCGCAAACCGGGTACGCAGCGAGGAACGCCCGTCGTATGATTGCCCAGCCTGCATCGTAGCCCCGCTCGGCTGGCGTACCCCGGTGCGCATCATAGTACCGTGGCGTATCCCGTCGCGCATAGACGACCCGAGGCTGTTGCGCTGCGTGAACCTGACAGCGACTGCTGCCCTGCACCGCAACGGCCGGGCACCCTGACTGCGCACATGGTCGCTTGGGCATCATGGGCATCGCCGCTAACTCCTCAACCTCCGGGCTGGTCGTGCAAAGCGTCAGTGTACTGGTTATGCGAATCTATCGCGCTTGCCCCATCACCGCTTCTCAGATCCACCTGCTGACCTGATGCGCCAGGCTCAGGCCCCCGGATGTTGTCAGTACGCCGCGATCCCCGTGGGTGACACGCCTGACACACCAGCCCCCGATACATCCGGCCGCAGCGCCGGCACTCCCGCGCCATCGCTCACCTGACCGGACTGGGCGCCAGCAACCCGCCCAACGCGCCCCCCGAGGCCGCACCCAGGGCGATCAACGCGCCCGGCACGTCGATCTTCATCCCGGCCAGCACCAGGCCCCCCACCACCGTCAGGATCAGCGCCGCAGCCAGGGCGCCGACAACCATGCGGTATAACAGCGGATCGGTTTGCTGACTGGGAACCGCATCAACAGCGTGTAACTGGACGACGATTGGCTCTTTTCCTGCCGGCTCTTCCATCATGCCCTCCGGATCCTCAGCGCATCCAACATCTGCGGGATCAAGCCGTCGCGCTCGCAGTACAGAATAAACTCCCGCCCCCGCGCGCCGATGGTCTCCCCGATGATTTGCTCATGATTGATGCCCAGTTCAAATGCCAGCGTATTGATCTCCTCGATGCTATAGCTACGCATCAAGAATCTCAGCACCCATGTCCGATAGGAGACCAACGCCGTGTTGTCATCGACCACAGGTTTCTCGTTATGGACCGGCAGCCTGCCAAACGCAATTCCCGCCGATCTGTTGTTGCCCATCAGAAAAGCGACACATGCCACCACCACCCACAGCACGATGTCGTTAGCATTCACGCGCCCCTGCCTCGAGTATACACACCCAGCAGAGCACGAGCGCACCCCAAGCGGACGGAGCCGAATTTGCATAGCTGGCCACTGCCAGCATGGCACAAAAACCAGCGGTAATACTGGCGATGAAACGCCCGGTCAGCGTGTGACGCCAGCGACAACCGCCGGTCAACAACATCCCGGCGCCCAGAACAATTTGAGCGATTGCATAGACCAACTCTGGAGCGTATTGCAAAGGCAAAATATTGAACAGCCGGCCATCGATCACCCGGATGATGCCCTGGCCGAGGAGGAAAGCGCCGACAATATCCCGCCCGATCCGGGCGATTCCTGGCGTGAAGAACCAATGGCTGAAATTGCGTGCTTGATTCACATCTAGCCCTCAAATGCAAAAGGCACAGTCTGTTGACTCGGTGCGGGGCCTACTGACTGTTCGTCCATGTGACCTCTGAAGCCTTAAACGAAAAACCGACCAACCCGTCCGCCTTTCAGCGACCGAGTGGCCGGCAACTTGCGTCACCTTATGCGATTATACTAGGTCGAAATTCCGTTCAATCCAACGCACCACATACAGCAGGAAATCTCGCGTCACACGCGCCAGGATTTTGGTCTCCGCATCCTCGCGCCATGTTGCGCCGTTCATGGCCATAGTATAACCCCGCCGCGCACGGATGTCAAGTACCAAAAATCACCGCAAACGCCAGCGTGCCACCGGCGACGCATCCTGATGCGCCTCCGCCACATCCGCCTCCGCGATCGCCAGATACTTCCGGCACATCTCCAGCGTCGAATGACCGAGCATCATCTGAAGCTGGAAGACGCCCCCCTTGTTTCGGAGAAACTGAATCGCAAACGTGTGGCGGAACCTATGGGGGTGACAATCCTTCACCCCGGCCTTCTCGCCGAGGCGTCCCAGCAGTTGCAGCAGCGCGATCCTCGTCATCGGCCGGCCATCGTTCAGCGTGAACAGCGGTGCGGTCCGTGGCTCATCCGCCCGCTCCGCCAGATACCGCCACAACGCCTTCGCCGTCTCCGCCGACATCGGCAGCATTCGTTCCTTCGACCCCTTCCCGAACACCCACACCCGCCGGTTCTTCACATCAACATCTTTCGCCACCAGGTCAGCCAGCTCCGACGCCCGCAACCCCGTGTCCAGGAGGAGGAGGATCATCGCCCGATCCCGCAACCTGGTGGGCCGGCCGTGATCCGAAGTCCGCTTACCCGGCCGCTCATACGGCTGGCTGCGCTCGCACGCATGCAACAGCGCCTCAATGTCCGCCTTCGTCAACGGCACAATCGCCGTCACCTCCGGCCGGGGCCGGTTCACCGAGCGCAGCACATGCTCGCTGGCCACCCCCTCGCGCACCGCCCACGTCCACAGCGCCGACAGCCCCGTGTGATAGTTCAGGATCGTCTTCTTTGACAGCCCCCGCAGATGTCTGGGCACCGCTCCCGGCACAACCTGCGGCTGCGCCAGGCTGGCCAGGAACGCCTCGACCTGGCTGCGGCTGATCTCCCCCATCGGCATCTCACCCCCGACGAACGCCTCGAAGCGCCGCAACGTCACCTGATAATCCGCAATCGTATGCGAGCTCAACTGCTCCGCCGCCGCCGACAACAAAAACCCCTGGATCGCCTGCGCCAAGCTGATATTCATCCGTGTCACCTCTGGTCTTTTTGGCCGTGTTGAGATAATATACGCGCCTGTAGAGATAATTTGAAAGACCGTTTTTTTTGAACCAGGAGATGACACTCTTGCGCGTTTCGGTCAGTGGGGAGACCTGAGGAACATCCACCGCAGACGACACGGACCGCCTGTGGCCCGATCCGTGTCATCTACGAGAGCAGCAAGTGGGCGGGAAGGGACTCGAACCCATGACCTCACGGATGTGAACCGTGTTCCCATTTTGGGAACTTCACCGCACACGGCCATCCCATTTTGGGAACCGTGTCATCGCCGGTACACCCCACTCCTGACCCCGCCGGCTGACCTCCCCACCGCCAAAAACAGCCCGCCGGGACCGGCCCGACGAGCTGCGCAGCCTCATCACATAAGCGGCGTTATCTCTACAGAGCTACCCGCGCTGCTATTATCCGCCAGAGCGCGGGGCAGTCAATGTTTTTTGACCCCACTCCGGAGTTTTTACGTCTGCAGGGGTCAATATCGACCAGATCGGCACCGTTTTGGGGCCTTTTTTTGCACAACCAATTGATAACAGAATCTCTACACCGCCCGTCATGCCGCCTTACGTAGCGTCAGGAGAGCCGACGTCCGATCAAACATCCAGAATCCCGCCGGCATACCGATGATCGTCAGGCAGAGCAGATAGGCGACACTCATCCACAGGGAGGCAACCCACAGGCCAATGAAGATAAACCACATGGTGCGCAGAATGATGTTGTGCTGCTTGACCTGAACCTGCTGGCCCCACATGGTCATCTGCTGCGGCGACTCGCGCAACGCCATAATGTAGGAGATGCGATTGATGATTTTCACCCCGATCGGGATCGTAATCACCGGAATGAACAGGAGATACGCCACCGTGATCGCCAGCCCGCCCAACCACCAACCGATGAAGATGAAATAGATGAGTTGCAGCAGGCAACCTGTCTTGTGCTGGACCTGGACCGGGCCGGGCGTTCCGATGTTGACGTTGACGTTGACGGGTTGATCTGACATCGCTGTGGCTCCTCTTTGAGTTTGGATGTTCACGGTTTTGGTGATCTCTACTTACCAGTAAGTGACTGTCAATCCTTCCACTCGCACGCACTCCCGTCATTGTCCCCGTCCAACCCATGCACATCGCGCCCAGCAACTTCCATGCAGCGCAGATAGCAGGACTGCGCTGCCCACGGATCGAAGTCATCACAGTTAAGGGTATTTCCGCTGCTACAATCGCATGCAGATGCCGAAGCGGCCGGACGTCCGCGAGGCGTGGGACCGGCCACGCTGCGCACCGCGACTGTCGGCGCCGGCGCCGCAGGAATGTTAGCAGCTACCGGCACTTCCGGGGCGTTCGCCACCAGAAGCGCAGCGATCCACGCACCACTGGCAATCACATACCAGTCACCGGCATCTGTCCGGCCCACAATCTGTAAGGGCTGTCCTGATGTCACTGACCCTACCCGATCGAACCCCGTACCGGGCCCAGCCCGCAGATTGCCTGCCGCATTCGCTGATGGGGCGGGCGTAGCTGCGACAGTTGGTTCAACTGCTACCGTCTGCGCATCCGTTGCCGTGGGCGGGAGCGGGGTGTTCGTCGGCGGCCGTGACGTCCTTGTCGGTTTGATCGTCGCCGTCGGCCGTGACGTCCTCGTCGGTTTGATCGTCGCCGTCGGCCGTGGCGTAGCCGTTGGAGACGGGGTATACGTGGGCAGTGCTCCCGCCGCACGGAGGCCGGTGTCAACGGCGTACCAGACGAGCGTCCCCCCGCAGCACAGCAACAGCGCCAGGCCGGCGATCAGGAAGACTACCCGCCGCGGCCCCCATCGCTTGAGCCTGCTCATTCTCCCTCCTCCCCCACGATCCTCGGCTCCACCCCCGCCAGCCGCTCGATCATCGCCATGACCAGCACCTGGTCATCGACGCTCAGCGCGTTGAACGCGGCCATGATCCGCCGGCCGCGCTCCTCCGTGTCGATGTTGTAGACCACGCCCCGCTGGTTGACCCGCAGCTCGGGCGGAATCAGCTTCGCCGGCAGGATGCCCGCCAGCCGGAACACGTCCTCCAGGGGGATCTTGAAAGCGCGCGCGATCCCCTGACAGGAATCGAGGCCGGGATTCGACTGTCCGTTTACCAGCGCATTGACCATTTGAGACGACATCTCGCCTCGCCGAGCCGCTTCGCTCTGAGACCAACCCCGGGCCTGTAACTCTCGATCCAACCATGCCCCAAAAGCTGCATTCATGGCTCCCAGTCTAATCGGAATTCCTACGAATATCATGGGAATAATTCCCAACCTATTGACAGGCTATAACATGCTGTGCTATACTCCCATTCAGTTAGGAGAAACGTCTATTCAGTCAGGAGGAATACATGAGCGAGGAACAGGCAGTCGTGGTGATCAATGCCACCATCTACAACTGGCAAAAAGAGGAACTGCGCAAGCGGCAGGAGAAGCTGGGCGTGTTCTCCCTAAGCGAGGCGCTGAGGAACGTGCTCAACGAGGCGCTCCCCCGCCCCGCTGCGCCGGCCGAGACCGAGGCGGTGACCGCATGACGAACGAAGCAGAAGTGCTAGAAACGCTGGCTAAAATTGCGACAAGCCTCAACGACATTGCTCGGCAGTTGGGCCGGCTCGGAAACTCAGTCAGCCTGCTCACATCCCTCCAGGGTGAGCTCATCACCCTTCAGACAGAGATAGTGGAGGACATACGCAACCGCCGGATTGCTGAGCGAGCCAGCTATCTCGCTTTCCATCAGGCATATGCCGAGGCTGAGGAAGCATAAAGCAAATTATCTCGCGAGGTAGACCCATGACCGTTACTTCCAACAATGCTGTACCGATCAAGTTCCATCCCGCCGTGGCGGAACTGGCACCCGAGTGGGCGATCAGGAAGATCGAACAGTTTTGCAGCGAGAACGCCGCGTTGCGCGCTGCCCTGATCGATGCCACAGGCCAGCGCGACGAGTACTATCGGCAACTGATTTCCCGTACCGCCGCGCTCCAGCAGGAATTGGACAAACTACTCCAGGAGCGGCCGCAGTGAACCCGAACCCCTACGACGAACCCACCACCCGCCGCACGCGTCGCACCCGCCGCATGATCATCGAGTACAGCCTACACGTGCCTGTACCAGCCGATCAGCCGGCGCTGCCGTTTGAGCCGGCGCAACCGGCCCAGGGCGAGTTGACCATCGAAGCCCGGTTTGCGGAATTTCATCGGAGCAATCCACACGTCTATAACCTCCTGCGTGACCTGGCTCTGGCGAAAGCCGAACAGGGCGCCCGCCGCATCTCACCGAAATTGTTGTTTGAGGAACTGCGCGCCGGCGGGGTGGCCACCGCCACCGGCGGCGATCCCTACCAGCTCAACAACATCTACACATCCCGCTACGCCCGACTCCTGGCCGCCGAGCCGGGTCTGGCCGGCCGCATCCCCATGCGGTCCATCAAGTCGGAGTAACGCATCATGCAAACATCCCACTCCAGACTCGAGGTTTCTATCGCTCTCGGCCTGATCCTCTTCGGCGTGCTGATCGCCTGCTCGTCGAACCGGCTCGGCGTCACAGCATTCGGCGTCGCGCTCATGGCCCTCGGCGGCGCCCTGTATCAGTGGGGATCATGATGACCAAAGACACTTTACGCCTCTACGCTGCCATCGCCTGGTCCAGCCTGGGCGCCGCAGATGCTATTCGCACCGTCCGGCCGCAACCCGGTCTTGAGCTGGTGCTCAGCCGGATCGCCAACCGGATGACGCTCAAAGCCATCCAGGAAGATCGCCAGATCGACCTGGCCGACGCCTGCATTATCGCCGAGGCGTTCGGCGTCCCGCTCGATGCCGATCCGGTCCGTTCGCAGCGCAACACCACGCAGCGGGTCAGCCGCCGGCCGCTCACCGAGCATTTTGTCACCTGGAGCTGGCTGGAAATCTGATCCACCGGCGCGAGGCCGGACTGATTCCTGGTATGTGCGGATGACAAGGAAACAAGGCGAAATGCTCACACAGGTAATCAGCCCGGGCTCGGACCGGCGGACTGGACACCCCCGGTTCCCTCCTTTCAATGCCGGGATGGGTTAGGATCCCATCCCGGCAAGAGGAAACCGTCATTCGTCATTCGTCATTCGTCATTCGTGAGGCAATCATGGAAATCGCACTCGACGCTCGCACCGCCCTCATCCTGGCGCCCACAGCCGCGCCCGACCTCACCGTCGGCTGGCGTGTCGCCCCCGGCGACGAATCCGCCCTGGCCGTCTGGATCCAATGCCGGGACCGCTGGCTGCGCGCCAAACAGCGGAAGAGCGGTGGCCAGAACACCGTGCAAGCCTACAGCGGCGACTGGAACGACTTCTTCGGCTTCTTCAAAGTCTGGCAGGGGCAGACCGCCAACGGCGAACCCACGTTCGGCCTGATGCCCTGGCAGGTCGGCCGGATGCACTCCGAGATGTGGGTCGAGGCCCTCACCGACCGCGGCCTCGCGCCGTCGACCATCGTGCGCAAAGTCTCGGCGCTCAGCTCGTTCTACGACTACGCCATGCACGACTACACCATCCAGGACCCGTTCCGCGGCGAACAGGCCCTCTGGGATCATCCCAATCCGTTCCGAGTCAAGGATTTGCCCAAAGTCCAACAGGATCCCATCTTCCCGACCTCGGCCGAGATCACGGCGATCTTCGAGCAGATACACACGGTCCGCAGAAGAAAAGGCCGAGTTATCGCGGACTTCATGTCTCCTACCGACCTGCGCAACCTGGCCATCCTGGCCGGCATGTTCGGCACCACCCGCCGGGTCACCGAATGGTTGTCCCTCAAATGGGGCGACATCCAGGAATCGACCGCCGGCCATTTTTTCAGGTATCGCTACAAAGGCGGCGAGATCAAAAAGCAGGATTTGCCAAACGATCTCTACAACCTGATCTGCCGCTATCTCAAAGCCGCCAGCCGCTGGCCCCTGGGCGAGAATGACTTTGTCTTTGTTTCCCTGGACAACAGCGCCCGCCTTTTCGGCGGCCTGGCTGCCGACTACGACCCGGCTGGTCAGGCCCTCAGCGAGTCCTACGCCTGGGCCCTGCTGCAGCGTTACGGCAGCAGGGCTGGCATCGACAAGCGCAAGTTGCACCCGCACGGCCTGCGCCACGCCGGCGCCCGCTATCGTCGCTCCCTGGGCGCCGACATCTACGAGCTGCAACAGATCCTCGGTCACAAGGGCATCGCCGTCACGGAACGCTACACCCGCGACGTGCTCGACGAACCCGAGGACAAATACGCGGCCAGCATCGGCGAGATGCTGCCCCGGCAGTACAAGCTGCTGTTCAAAGACCTGTAGGGGCGGGTCGCGTGTAGAGATAATTGGAATTATCTTGCCAAAGCGCCCGCAACATCGCGCGAAGGCTCGACAGGCAAGGGTCTCACCACCCAACTGTAGCACGTAACCGGGGTTTCGCACCCCAGGAGATTGAACCAATGTTCGGCATCAGCTTCGCCTTCGGCCTCACCTTCACCGCCCTGCTGCTGGCCGCCGGGCATTGGTTTCCGTGGCCCAAGCGCCCGCACAACCTGCTGGCCTACACCTACGGCGTCGGCGTCATCCTGGCCGGCGCCGCCATCTGGCTGGGGCTGCTGGGTCAGTGGCCCACCTGGATCGGCTTCCTGGCGTTCGCCGTGATCGGCGGCGCCGTCACCGCCCTGGCCTATGGCATCGACGCCCTGCTCAATCTCTGGCTGCGCACGAGACATCATGAGCGCGACAACTGAGGACCAGGTCCGCCTGGACATCGAGGAGGTGCTGGCGTCGTTATTGGATGCCGAAGAACATTGGCGATGTGCCGCACTCCGCCTGACGCAGCGGATGCGCACGCTCGACGAGGCCGAAATCCTGACCGAACTCAACGCCGGCCGGGCGGCCGTGATCAAGGCGAAGACCGGCATAGCAAAATTTCACCCAGATCGGCTCGTGCGGTGATCCGTAATGCACGCCCGTGGGGGTGAATAGACGGAAGATAGTCCGTCTACAAACAAGTTATCCGGGGCTATCTGCGAGAGGCATCATGGAAGCGAACAAAGGAAAGTGCTGGCACAAGGGCTGTACCGCAACGCACGTCGTACCATGCTACTTGCCGAGCTACAAAGGTCCGGTTGACTACAAGCACGCCGATACCTGGCTTTGTCCGACACACTGCCAAGAGGAAGGTTTCTGTTGGGGGTGTGGTCAGTTTTGGGCGGGCATCGAATCGTTTGACTTTTCTCCAACCGGTCTATGCGACAACTGCAAAGAAGAAGATGACTCAATAAGCGATGAAATCGCTGATGAAAGCTACCCGTTCGGATGGGATAGCTACGAGACGGAGATCAGACCATGAACTCAGACACCGCCTATCAGTGCTCTGACTGCGGCAAGGTCATGGCGCAAGACATGACGCACCGCTGCGTTTCGACGGCTGGCGCAAATCCGGCAGAGATGAAGCCCGGCACATGCACGGTGCGTGACATTGCACCTGGTAGCGCCTTTATGACTGCCGATGGAACGCTGGTGATCAAGAGCGAGTATCGTCTGCGGCCCGAGGATCCCAACTCGCCGGCAATGTGCATCATACTCGGCAGCGGTGAGTTCTTCCACGGCGAAAACGTAGACCTGCACGGTGATGATGTGCAGGTGTGGCCGATCTACATCCCTATCGCATCGGACATCTGGCGCAACCACCATATCAGCAATCTGCGCCATGCGCTACAGGAGATCGTCACGAAGTCTTTTGCTTGGGACGACGGCGTGCCAGGCAACTTTGAGCTTGAGCGCCAGCGGTGGCACAAGCTGCGCAACATAGCTATGGCCGGTTTGCAGACTATCGAGGTGTGATCGTGTGGCGACAATTTCAAGGCGGCAAGGTGCGACATTGGATCGTCGCGGAGCCTGGCATTGACACCCAAGAGCATGTCTATACGGCGCTGTGTGGCAAGACCGCGGCGTGGTTGCGAGCCACAGCGCCGATTGACTTCGCTCCGGCATCCTGGGGCAACTGCGTTAAGTGCCGCAAGAAGCTACTTTCCGATGAGGCGAAGGCATGAAGGCAGGCTATCGGTACGACGCCAAAATCTGTTTCAGGTGCGGTCGTCTGGTGCATTACAACTGGTACATCCGGCATCGTCGCAGTGGGTGTGTGCTCGGAAGAGTGACCGCCCCGGATAACAAAGAAATCAAGCTGACCCGAACGGGGTTGGCTGATAGCGAAGTTGACTCCCCGGATGTACCGGACGCTGTACCGTCAGACGTGTGACGGGCAGCTTATCTCTATCGTTAGCCGAGACAATGGGTGAGTAGACACACGAGGTAACAGCCCAATGAGCGAGATGCGACGAGCAAACAATCCCGGGAAACGTGAGCGACAGGCTAGAAAACGCCCTAGGCGTGCCCGTGTCTGGCAGTCCAGCATGGGAGCGGCAGCAGAACCGTTGAAGGTCGGTCACGAGCATTCCCGGCGATTGGTCTGGCGAATTCTGGCTGTGGCCGATAGTCGAACGCCCAGGGGAGATAGGCGTCATGAGTCTGCTCGCCTTCCTCTCCCCGATCCGTTCTTGGCATAGAAAAGCCGGGGCTGACACCCCGGCCCCCGGCGGAGAGACCGACCGGGTAAGCCGATTCTAGCACAGGAGAGACAACATGAAACCACAGATCGAATCAACAATGAACTACGCCCAATTTACTTTTGACAAATCCAACCGTCTACTCGACCCGAGGAAGCTCGAAAAACTCACCAAGAGCATCGAAAGGGTGAATCTATTAGAGCTTTACCCCATCATCGTGAGGGCGGACGGTGTAGTGCTCGATGGCCAGCATAGGTTGAAGGTTGCTGAAAGGCTTGGCTTGCTGATTTACTACATCATCGCCGACACAATGACCATAGAGGATGTGGCCGCGATAGCTGGCACACCGACTGCGTGGAAGAAAACGGATTTTCTTAACCACTGGTGTGCCCAAGGGATTGAAGACTATATTTTCCTTCGAGAATTGTCAGTTGCATATCCTGATCATCACCTCACTACGCTAACAAGCCTGTTGATGTATGGAAACCGAATCGGCCTGAAAGAGACGTTTGAACACGGGATGTTCAAGGCGATTCGCCGTCGTTATGCAGTTGTAGTGCTCGATGCTGCGAAAAGCTTCCAGCCTATCATACCAAAATGGTACAGAGAACAAACATTTGTCATGGCCGTGGGGAATCTATTCGATCACCAGGGATATTCTCATGAACGGATGCTGAAACAAGTCATGAAACAGAGCGCGCGCCTAACAAAGCAGATTGATGTGAAGACGTACCTGATTGTTTTCCAGGACATATACAACTATGGCCGTCCTGAAAAAACTCATATGATCTTCAAGCCGAGGGACCATTATCGCGGCGACAGCAGGTATGTCTATCCAGAGTAGACAGAAAAGCCGGGGCTGACACCCCGGCCCCCGGCGGAGAGACCGACCGGGTGAATCCATTCTATCACAGGAGAGACAACATGGCCGAACTATCATCTGAGCAGACCGGCCGGGCCACCTGGCTGGCCTTCAGCCGCAACACCTCGGAGGCCGAAGCCCGGGCGGCCTTCCGGGTCCGCTACGGGCACGACGCGCAGCTCGTCGGCATCTCGCTGGGCAACGTGCTCGCCGGCCCCGTGCCGGCGGGGGGCGAGCGATGAACGATAACAGCAGCGGCTCCAGCGCCGTCTGGGGCATCCTGTCCGGTATCGTGCTGATCATCGCCCTGATCGGCGGGAGCCTCTATCTGATCGGCGATCTGGGCGTGCAACGCGAGCGGGCACGCGCCGAGCAGGAGAACGCCAGAGCGCAGGTCGAGACGGCGCGGGCTTATGCGCAGACGCAGATCGCCCAGGCTCAAGTCGAGATGGCACGGGCGCACGAGGCCGGCAGCACGGAGCGGATGCAGGTATTTGCCCTGACACTCAAATCGCTGACGGCGGAGAATCAGGGGACGATCACGCTGCTATCCGTGGGCGTGCTGATCCTCGGCATCCTCCAGCTCGTGCAGGCCCTCACCCGGCCGCGAGGTGGCGCATGACGACACAGAGACGCTACAGTCATTACACCTACACCATTACCAACAAGGCCAGCATCGTGCTGCTGTGCGTTTTGCTGGTGGCTAGTGGGTCGCTGTGGGTGCGCTACTGGGCCAGCATCCCGCCACCTATTGAGGGTGCATTACGGGTAGCCTGGTCTGTCTGGGCGCTGGCGTTCGTGATCCGGCTGTTCGAGTACCTGATTCGACGCTACGCCGTGAGGCGACCATGAAGCCGTTCACGCAGACCTTCGTGCCGCCGGCCCCGGCGCAATTGCCGACACAACAGCCACGGGAAGCGGCTTCGATCTGGATGAGCGGCGTCGTAGCGCCGTTCGTCCAGAACATCATCGGCGGGATCGGCGTGGCCGTCATCGCCGGCCTGATCGGCCTGGCGGTCGCGCCGAACAACCCCGTTCTGGTGGTCAAGGCGTCCGCCATAGCCGGGGCGGTCGTGTTCGGCGGCGCCTGCGCGATCCGGGCGTTCCGAGATGAGATCGCCGTGGTCGTGGCGGCCTACGCTGAGGGCAGCCTGGACGCCACGACCGAGGCGCTACGATCTGAGAATGGCCGGCTACTGGCCGAAGTCGAGCGGATGAAAGCCGAGGGCATGGTGGCGCACACCTGGGGCGCGCGCGAGGCAGCGGAGCGGCTGGTAACGAGCTACTTTACCGCCGTGGCCGCCAACCAGGATGTGCGCGGCCATCTGGCCCGCGCCGAATCTATGCAGCGCGGTCTGAGCCGCGCCCAATGGGAGCAGGGCGTGCGATTCCTGCAGAATGCCGGCGTGCTCGATCGTGGCACGCTGCTGGCCGTCAGCGAGGAGGCGGCGCTGGCCGCCATCGCCCGCCATGCCGCCACGTCGCGCGTCAAAGTGCGCGCCGCCAACGGCGACATGGCGAAGTTGTGAGGGAATATGGAAATCATCGCAGTGATCGCAGTTCTGGCGCTATTCGTCTTCGCCATCACGAAGTCGAAAGACGCCACCATGCAGGCCAATGGCGAGGATACTCCTGCACCGGAATGGGCGCGCGTGCTGTTTACCCTGGTAGTCGCTGGCCTACTATTTGCCTGCCTGGGGCCAGGTCTGCTGGCTGGCACACGTTAGTTATGTCGAATATCGGCCGGGAATCGGGATTGGGATCATCCCAGCCCGGCAAAATGACCCCCTTCCCGCTCAGGTGGGGGAGGGGAGGGAGGAGACGTATGAAACGCAGCATCATTATCCTGGCATTCCTGGCGTTATTTGTTTTGGCCGGCTGCGAGGGCGACTTCGCCTCGCCGACCACGACCGACTATCAGACGGAGACGACGACCACGACGACCACGGCCGCAGCGGAGATGACGCAGACGCATAACCGCTCGGTCTGCGTCGGCGTTCTGAACCTCGGTAGTTGCAACACGGTGCAGGTCAACACGCAAACGCAAACGGTCAACCGGCCGGCCGGCGCGCCAGCTCCGACACATGCCGACGGCATGACCGGAGCCGGCATGGTTGGCACGACGGTTCTGCTTTGCCTGGGATTCATTTTCTGCATGTTCGTCGCGTTCGCCGTCATGGGCGACCGCGGCTATAACTAAACATGATGGCGTAATAACCATCCTTATCTCAACAGGCCAGGTCGACATGCCGAATCGCATTCTCAAGGATAGCATCTGTACCAGTGACAATCTGGATCGGCTCACCCCCGCCGAAGAGGTCTTTTGGTATCGCCTGCTCGTGCAGTGTGACGACTACGGCCGCATGGACGCGCGACCGGCAATCATCCGGTCGCGCTGCTACCCGTTGCGCCTGGACACCGTCAGCAATCAGGACGTGAGCGCCTGGCTGGAAGCCTTGATCGCGGCCGAACTGATCACCATCTACGACAGCGACGGCAAACGCTATCTGCAGGTCGTCACGTGGTCTCATCACCAGCAACAGCGTGCCAAACGCAGCAAATACCCCGCTCCCGATACAAATTCGGCACCTGCTAACATCGGAAATCATTTGCTAGCAGATGCACCCGTAATCCAATCCAATCCGAATCCGAATCCGAATCGGGAATCCGAATCCGAATCCAATGCGCCTGCGGCGCAGGATGATGACCCCGCGCGCAGAGCCGTGTGCAATGCCTACGACGCCTCCGGGCTGATGATGAGCAAAACACACCTGGATTTCCACCTCGAAACGATCAAACGCACGGGCTTGCCGGCCTGGCAGTTGGGCTTTGCCGCCGCCCTGGCAGCCGGTAAGCCCAACGTGCCCAAATACGTCGCCCGCTGTGCCGAGTCGGTCATGTTGGCCGAACAGGTGCCCAGGAACGGGCACGGCAATGGACGGCACGCCGAGCCGGAGTCGAACCAAGAAAAGCTGGCGCGTGTATTCGCGTCACTGAATTCCGAAGGGGAAACCGATGGCAACCGCAATTGAGATCCAGCAGGTCTATAACCTACTCGCCGTCAACTATCCGGCCCACGTCGCCAAGCTGCGCGAGGGCGACATGCGGGATCAAATCGCACTGTGGGCGCAACTCCTGGGTGACCTGCCCGGCGACGTGCTGAAAGCCGCGGCGTTACAGCACATGGCCGTCTCGCAATGGTTCCCGGCCGTGGCGGAGTTACGGCAGCAGGCCGGGTCGCTGACGGCCCCGCCTGCACATGCGGCTATCGAAGCCTGGGGCGAGGTGACGGCGGCGATGGCGTCGACGCGTTACTACCGCTATGCCGACGGCTTCCACGAGTTTCCGAAGTTTTCCGATCCGGTGACGCAGCGCGTCGTAGACGCGCTGGGGTGGGGCAACCTCTGCGGTTCCGAGGATGGAACGGCAGACCGGGCCCGCTTTTTGCAGGGCTATGACGCCATCGCCAAGCGAATGCAGGATGACCGGGCAACCTTGCCGGTTGTCCGTGAGCTTGCGGCACGCCTCGCGGCCGGCCGCATTTTGCAGATCGGAGGCTAAGAATGTGGGTTGAAGTTATGCCGGGCGTCTGGTTGTTCGACCACGAAGCCAAACCCGAACCGGAAGCTGAACCGTCCTGGCTGATCGACGCCAGCGACCTGTCATTCTGACGCATGATCGCCGCCTGGATCGTCCTCATCATCGCCACCGGCAGCCTATGCTACATCGTCCACGCCGGCATCATCGCCGGTCTGAAAGACAGGGAGGAACCCGATGCAACTCGACTGGCACGACCTGAAGATCAACGGTTACCCCGCCCTCCTGCGGGCGCTCAAACAGATCGAGGATATCGTGACACAGCAGGCCAGGGAGATCACGGAGCTGCAATACCTGATCAGCGAGGAAATCATGGCCGACCTGGCGCAGCCCCCCGCCGAACTGCGGGCGATCGTCGAGGAACTTGGAGCGGGCTGGCAGATCGTCCGCCAGCCGAGCGACACCCGGGGCGCAACCACGACAGTGGGCGGCCCCGGTGACACCTGGCTGACCGGCCCCGACTGGGTGACCGACTACGCCGCCGCCACGGACGGCAAGCGATGCGCAAGCTGATCGTCATCTGCATTGTGGTGCTACTGCTGGCGGCCGTGCGCGTGCGTATCCGGTTCAACATCTATTGGGATTGATAGCGGTGAGGTAGATCATGCCACCTACGATGCGCGCCCACTGCGGCGCCTGCGCCGGCCTGATGATGCTGCGGAGTGGCATCG
>Ga0209704_1000092_pt1 | contig 15734 bp, 30 predicted proteins | sample PPLLaktember2015_FD_187258 | JGI IMG/M metagenome (GOLD analysis project Ga0209704, IMG submission 187258) | Freshwater sediment microbial communities from Prairie Pothole Lake near Jamestown, North Dakota, USA - PPLs Lake P7 Core (6) Depth... | ecosystem: Environmental > Aquatic > Freshwater >... | reverse complement strand
GCGGACATCCGATGGTTCGGCTCTGTGGCAAAGCAAGCGCGGTGTACGAGCACTTCCTACATCGACGACGAAGCCGGGAACTCGTACGCGAAGAAGGGAGCCGCCGAGCCTGCATCCGCAACCGGGAAGATCGGCGACGCTCAGGACTTCGACGGGGCCGACGACTACGTGAACTCCGGGAGCGGTGCGGCGATCGACGACATCTTCGCGGCAGGAGGAACTCTCCTGTGTTGGCTGTATACCGACTCAACCGGGACAAGCACCGCGGGGCGCGTCGCCGACAAGACGACGGGATGGTCGGCGATCGTTGTCTCAGAGTCGGGAGGCAGCTGTAAGGTTCGCTTTTTCCATGACTTCGGCACGACCGACGGACAATGGACCACAACGGCGACGGACCTTCCGGAAGGCGCCTGGCATCATCTGGCCGTCACCTACAACCGAGCCGCGACCACGAACGACCCCGTGATCTACGTCGACGCCTCATCCAAGGAATTGACCGAGGACTCGACCCCAGCCGGAACGGACGTATCCGATGCGTCTTCGACGCTCTACATCGGCAACCGCGCGGCAGGCGATCGCCAGTTCGACGGCAAGATCGACGAGTTCACGCTCGTTTCAAGCGTTCTCCCCGCCACAACGATCACGACGCTCTACAACTGCCAGTCGAAGCCGCTCGTCGGCGAGTCGGGAGGATTCTGGAAGGCAGGAACGAGCCGCCGCCTCAAGCACGGGCGGGTGATCGTTCTGTGAGCTCGACCGCGCGAGCGGCCCTGCTGGCGCTCGCCGGGATCGCGGCGCTCGGCATCTTGTGGGCAGTCTCCCGGCGAACGCCGCGCGGATCCGGGAGTGCAGCGACGATCGACGGCCGCGCGTACGAGCTCGAGGGAGCCTACTCGAAGCAGGCGGACGCCGAGCGGGCCGCACGGCGGATCCGCGCGAGCTGGACGAAGAAGGGCACCCGGGGGAGTGTGCGCGTCCTCCGGAAGCTGTACCGCGGAGTCTCGCCGTTGTGGGTCGTCTACACCCGCGAGCGGCGAGAGAAGGAGAGCCATGACGCTGCGAGAGATGCTTGAGAAGGTGCTCGGTGGTGGGTACGACAACGCCCACGGCTCCGTCGACACCTACCAGAGCCTCGTCGACCTTCTCAACGTGCTGATCGACAAACTCGAGCCGCAGTAGCCGCTCAGCCGAAACCGATCGACTACAAGGCCCCGCCAATCGCCTCGGTCCCATTCGCGGCGACTGGTGGGCGGGCCGATCCGAGCCAACGGCGGCCGCCGACCGTTCGAAGCGACACCCTACCCTCGACACCTCTCCCCCGAGACCGGATCTCCGGAGTATGTCGTCTTCTGTCTCTTTCACGACATTACATGGCCATGAGTCCGCCCCGCGACACCGTTCCGAGGGCCAACCGCTTGCCTTGTGTCGTCTTTTGGATACAATAGCGACATGGAGCCGTCGCAACTAACCGCCGAAGAGAAGAGGAACGTCTTGCAGTACGTGAAGGAGGGCGCCGACACGTCGAACGCCCTTGCGCGTCGGACGACACTGCTTCGTCGCGCACGGGCTGAGCTGATGGACTGGTACGCCTGCACCGACTGCTTGGCTATACCGGGGGCCTCCGTTCGAAGGCTCCGAAGTATCGTTGCCGAGATCGACGCGGAGCTTGTGAACGATGAAGACCCAGCACCGAGCGAGTGAGTTCACGCTGTCGCGCGACGAGGTCGGGCGGATCTTGAACGCCGCGGGGTCGCTGCGCGATCGGACGCTGATCGAGCTCCTCTACTTCTGCGCGCTCCGCGTGTCCGAGGCGGCGAACCTCGACGTCCGCGACGTCGACCTCGAGCGCCGGAGGCTCACGATCGTCGGCAAGGGCGAGAAGAAGCGCGTCGTCCCCGTCCACGAGAAGGTCACGCAGGATCTTCGGTTCGTGATCGACGGACGCGCCGCCGGGCCGGTGTTCACGAGCCGGAAGCCGGGCAAGAGCGGCCGCGCCGAGGCGGTGACGGCGCGCCAAGCGCAGCGCATCCTCGCGGCCGCGGCCGAGCGTGCCGGCGTCAGCTCGCCGAACCCGGACCATCCGAACGTCAACCCGCACTTGCTCAGGCACTCCGCCGCGCGCCACATCCTCGCCGCCGGCAAGGCGCCGCGCATCGTCCAGCACTTCCTCGGGCACTCGTCGATTCGGACCACGCTCGACGTCTACGGAACACCGTCCGAGGACGAAGTCGCCGGAGACGTGCTCGATTCATGGGGTGAGACGTGATGGAGCTACAAGAGCGCGAGAGATTCCGACACATGAGCGCGGCGGAAAGGTCGCTCGTCCGCGCTGCTCGAGGCGGGCGCCCCGTCGCGATGCGAGAGCGCCGTCCAGCCGGCGGGACGTTGTCGAGACGCGAGGAGCAGCTCTTGAAGAGGAATATCAAGCTCGCAGAACGTGTCAAGGAGCTCCGCGCCGAGCGCGACCTTCACAGGAAACGAGCAGACGACATGGAGCACGGAATGGAGCGAAGCGAGAAGGCTCACGGGTACACCGTAGGAGCACACGCCGCGGAGATCCGCCGCCTGTGGGACATCATCCACGCGAACAAGCTCGACGACCTTTTCCCTCTCTGGCCCGGGTGACGCATGCAGAACCTCTTCGGCGAGACGCAGACGGACCCGATTCTGTTGAAGCTCGACCGGCGGCACGCTGACATCCAGGGGACCGGACCGGCCGGGGAGACGTGCGGAACGTGCACGCACCTGGCTCACGTCCAGTATCACGACAGGACCTACTTGAAGTGCGCCAAGATGCGCTCACGATGGACGAACGGAGCCGGAACGGACGTGCGAGCGAAGGACGCGGCTTGCCGATGGTGGGATCGCTCGTGAGCCCGATCCCGTACCTGCAGAAGCGGATCAAGTGCGCGAACCGATGCGGGTTCAACTTGCGCGACACGAAGAAGAACCGCGAGAGGATGGCGCGACACGAAAGCGGCCGCTGTTCGAAGAAGGGAAGAGCCCCTACTCGATCGGCGGAGGAGTCGTGACCTTCCTCCACCACGCTAGGAACCGCCGCAGCGGGTTCCGCGTTCGTATCGCGAGGGCCATGCGGAGCTGGCGGACCTCGGTGTGCGCGAAGTCGAGCGAGCTCTCGAGCTGGGCGGCCCGGGCCTCGAGCTGCGACGCCTTGGCGACCTCAAGCTCGTACCGTAGACGCTCCAGGCACCATTCCAGACCGCGTTCCTGGTTCGTCTGCTCGATCGCGCGGAACTGACGCAGGACAGCCTCGTCGGCCTCGGTGAGCATGATCTTGTTCTTGAGACCGCGCTCCGGGGTGATGATCCCCGCGTCGGCGAGGGCGCGGACGCGGCGGTAGAACTGGTCGGAGGAGAGCCCGAGCTCAGTTCGCGGCGACGTGCTGACCATTGGCTGTTACGACTCCACGAAAGGGATCGGCGGCGTCTTCCTCTTCGTAGGGGACACGGACGTCGAAAACGTGGTCGACGTCGCACCGCAGTCTTCGAGCGATCGCCATCGCGGTCTCCTCGCTCGCGCCAGATCGCCCGTTCTCGATCATCGAGAGCTGCTGTTGCGTGATCCCCACGACCTCAGCGAACTGCCTCTGCGTGTAGCCGAGCTCGAGCCGCTTCATCTTGAGGTCGCGACCTTTCGCAGAAATCCTCGTCTTCTTGCTCCCCATAGTTCGCTCCCCGCGGTTTGCACCGCACTCCCACTGTACCTCATTGAACACGGCACGACAGGCGCCGTGCGTCTGGAGCGCTGGACCAATGTCCCGAAGCTCGTTTCAGTGGTAGGTCGTGTCGATGATGGGTGAGTAAGGCTGTAGACCTCTTGACAGTATTGGTATTCTGTGCTAGGGTGTCTGTAACGCGCGTCACACGTCGAGGGGGCGTACAGTGGACCGACCAAACAGACCGAACCTCCAAGAGAGTAGAGAGAAAAGCCGCGGTTTCAGAGCTCCCTCTGATGCGCGTCCCGCGGTTCGAGGGGCGGGGATCCTCCGGGTTTCTCGTTTCCTCATAGTTCGCAAGGGTGCGGGGTACGACCGACAGGCCCTCTGCCCCGCACTTCCCCGACAACAAATCGCGGCACGACCGCGACCTCTTCTCTGTTTCACCTCACCACGACGGCGCCGCGCCGCTCCGATGGCCGGCGCCGTCTCCTTCACAAACGACCGGCTCGACGCCGATCTTGGGGAGCGAAAGCTCCCCTCCTGTACCAACGACCGAAGCGCGCTGCGAGAGCCCGCTTCATTCTCGACTCCTGGGGCTCGGGCCGGTTCGGGAGGGCCGGCCCGATCACCCCGCGCGAGTGGCGCGACTCCGGCGCGACGGTCTTTCCTGTCGCGTCTGTTCCGCGCGATCAGCGCGAGGTGGACCGAACGCCTCGACCAACAGCAGCTAGCCTCCTTGCTTCGCGGCGCGTCGGGCCTTCCCACCCGGCGCGCCGCCGTCCGCTTTCCGCCGAGGTGGGAGCCGTGAGACGCGTGCGATCGTTCTTTTTCGAGCGAGTGAAGCAGCCGTCACGATGGACACGATCGTTGGTGATTTCGCAGTGTTCTCTCCAAATGTGGCCAGTACGTGGTAGCTACATGCGCGGACCTGAACGTCCGGCTTGTTCCAAGAGGTACATGCTTACATCCACGTTACTCGCTGGGGTGCTCGACGTGTTGGAAGGACGCCCATGGCCCTCCAACTGACCGCCGGCGAGGCGGAGCGCCGCTTCATCTCCATGCGGACGGCGCTCGAGGAGCGGAGGAAGCGCGAGCTCGCCGATCCACACGCCTTCGACTCCGAGAATCCGATCTACACGGTTCTCTGGGACACGCTGCTCTGGATCGTCCAAGACGGAACGCTTCTTGCCGGGTACTTCGACGCGATCTCCAGGGGGCGCGGTCGAGAGCACGTCGCGTGCTTCGAGAAGTCGGCGCACGAGTCGCACGTCGTGTCGCACTCCGAGCGGTGCATGGACCTGTACCACGCGCTCACCGCAGCGGATCCAATCGCGATTGAAGACGGCGCGCTACGTCGCCTGATCGCCATGGCGCGCGTGCAAGACGCCGCGCAACACCGACGCGACGTGGCGGAGATCGTCGCGCGGCCGGGGACAATGCCGGATGGTGCGACGTGACAGGAAAGACGTACTCGTTCACGCTCGACGGCGACAAGAAGTGCGCGGAGTGTGGAAAGGTCAGTCTCGTGGCTCCGAACGGCCTCTGCTTGCCGTGCACCACGAAGGCTATTTCAGGCCATCCGATGCGTTCCGCAACAGGACAAGCGGTACAACGCCGCGTCCGCAACGGGGGAAAGACGTGATGCGCGCCGCGATCGCCTCCCCCGGACCCGAGCGAGTGCTCCCCCTGCCGAAGGTGCTCGAGGAGATCGAGCGTCGTCGCGGGGCACGCCGCGGGCCTGACTCGGCAATCGTGCGGGTGTTCTACTTGCTACACCTATACGCAGAGGTCAACGGCGCTGGTGAAGTGAGTTCCGCGGAGATCTGCCGACGTCTGCACCTGTCGCGCAAAACAGCCGCGATCTCGCTACGAAGGCTCGAAGCGATGGGCCTTCTGCGCCTCCGACACCGCATCAGCGGTCACACTGTGTTCGTCCGGTTCATTTTCCGAGCGGTCTATCGGCTCTTCAAGAAGGGCTGGACCATCGTGAAACAGGGGGTTCTCTCTTTCTGGCTGAGTTATCCACAGGGAGCGTTTCCCCCCCCAGCTCACTATATAGGCCCCCCCAGAGGGGGTGAACCAACTTCGTCTAAAGACGGCCGCGGTCGCCCGGCGACGCGCGGCGCGTCGATGCGTTCACCCGGCGCACTGCTCGGACGACTGCGGCACACCGCGGCGGCGGCTGGAGTCACTGCCGACCCACGGGCGAAGACGCTCCTCGCGACGGTGGGCCACTTGGCGTTCCACGGCGGACGATTCGCCGACTTCCAGACGCATCCAGCAGCGGCCGACGCGATCGCGTCGGAGATCCGCGCACGGTTCGGCGACGCGCCGCCGCGGGAAAGCCGACGGAGCCGGTTATGGGCATGGGCGCGGTGCGTCGTCGAGGACGCCCTCGTCCGGGCGAAGCACAGCGCCGCGACCGTACCGGATCCGGACGACGGCGCCGAGTACGTCAGCATCACGGGGTTGCTCGACGAGCTACGGCGCGACGTGCGTTCGATGTCCGACCGCTTCCCCACCGAGCTCGAGGCGATGCACCGCGAGGACGTCGAAGCTGGGCGCCTGAACTACGCCGAGCGCGCGGCCGCAATCCGGGCGATCGAGGTGCGGAAGACGGACGCCGCGCGGCAAGCAATCGCGCAAGCGACTCGCGACCGCTGGGAAGCCTACCTGCGACAGAACGGAGGCGTCGATGTCATGGCGTGAGCTGCTCGCGTTCCTCGGGTTCACCGCTGCAATCTCCGGTTTCTGTTGGTTCGTCTTCTCCCCGCACAGGGTGAACGTCGCGACGATCGACAACCTGCGGAGCATCTTGAAGCTCTACGCACCGCGGCGGCGAGGAGCGAAAACGCGATGAAGCCAGCGGTATGCGTTCACGGGGATCCCCGTCTCGAGGAGCTCGGCCAGTGGTGGACTGCCGACCGCTTCGACATGGCGATCCGGCTCGTGATCGCTCATCGAACGAAACTGTGCATGGATTCAACGGTAGAGCGACTCGCGCCGGCGATGGCGGCCGACGCGTGGGCCGTCAACCGGTATCGAACCGGGGAACGGAGCCCGACGCGGAAGTCGCTCTACTTCATCGACAAATTCCTGTCCCAAGAGCTCGGCGCCCTGTGGATGAAGCAGGTCGACCACGAGCTCGAGGAGATGGGGCGGAGTCAAGTGCGCGCTCCCCTACGGAGCGCCGAGGGGGTGTTCTAGGTGGGTGCTCTACTGAGTAACCTGCTGGCCTCGCTCAGCAAGAAGCTCTTGCTCGTGCTGGCGATGCTCGCGACGTGGATCCTGCGGACGGTGCTCCCCGAGAGTATCGCGTTCTGGGTCGCCGGCCTCATTCTCGGGATCGGCAAGTACGAGGCTCGGCTACGGCTCCTCCGGTGGTACTGGACGGGAGACGACCCCGGTGAGGAGGCTGCATCGTGAGCGGTCTCGCCCTCGTAGCAGTCCTCGTCTGTGCTGGGATCGGCGTCGTCGCTGTCCTGGCCTCCGCGCTCAGAAGCGGGAAGCCGACGCCGGCGACACCGACCGTACCCGCGACGCCGACGACGCCAGCCGTCAAGAAGCGTCCGGCGCCGACGTTCCTCGGGCACCTCATGGGCTCGCCGTGGTACGGATTCGGACAGCGGATCCCGATGAGCGTCTCGCCGCGCGCGACGACGTGCGAGGACAACGGCCCGAACACGCCGAAGAAGACGACGCACGGGATCGTCGACAACGGATCCGGGCCGTACCAGTGGCTTATGCGCGTCATCGACATTGGGACCGACAAGGAGAGGTCTGTTTTCGACCTTGAGACCGCCAAGGAGATGCCAGTCTACCTGCAGGAAGGCAACGCCACGGGCCGCGAGTGCAGCGGCGAGTGGGTCGACTGGATGCAGGGCCTCGTCTTCTACGCTCTCGGGAAGTGCCCGTACCGCACCGGGGCGCTCGTGAACTGCAACGAGTTCATCCCGATCGACGCCTACGCCGTGACGAAGTCCGGCGCGAAGGCCAAGGGCGCCGTGAAGCCGAAGAAGTGCGGTTGCGGCGGAACTGGATCCGGCGGAACAGCTGTCACCGAGCCGACCAAGCCGACGACCACCCTCCGCATCATCACCAAGATCCGCAACGCCGACGGCATCGAGACGCCGCAGTTTTTCACCGACATCATTGTCGAGACGCGGAGCTGCGACTAGGTCCGCTTCCTGAGGAGGTAAGCCGATGACGAAATGGACCGAGCTCCGCAAAGAGCTCGAAGAGAGGCACAAGGAGCTGTCGCGGTCGAAGCTCGACCGGATGCTCGCGCGACTCACGCGTGGCAAACAGCTCGAGGCGCAGCAACAGGATCCGGGAAGCCGGGCGCGGATCTTGTCGGACAACGACGTCGCGAAGCTCAAGGAGAGCGCCGCCGTGCTCGCAGCGACGCCGACTCCGGTCCCGCCGCAGTTCCAGAAGAAGACGGCCACGCCGAAACCGTCGGAAGAAAACGACGGCGAGGACGAATCGCTCGACGTCGAGCGCCTCGCGACGAGTGAGGGGCCGCGGAACACGCGCAAGTCGCTGCTCGACAAGTCGAAGAAGCGCAAGGCCGCCGACGACGACGAGGACGACGACGACGACGAGCCGAAGAAGAAGGGGCTCGGCAAGTGGATCCTCATCGGCGTCGGAGCTCTCCTCGCGATCGGCGCGGTCGTCTACCTGTCGCGGCGCAAGCGGGCCGCAGCTGGCGGCGGCGGGGCCTCCATGCCATCCTCGCCGGCTCCGATCGCTCCAGTCGGTGAGCCTTCCGGCGACGAGCTCGGCCTGTCTCCGGAAGAGCGTGCCGCCTACGGCCGTTTCCTTCCGCCGGGAGCGTGATCCAATGGCCGACGGTGAACCCAACCAACAGCGGCCGGAGGTCGAGCTCGGCGGGGACCAAGGGCAAAACGGCGGAGCGTCGCCCGGGGGGCCGCAAGGCACCGACGCCAACGTACGAGACATCGGCCGGGCACTCGGAGAGGACGAGGCGCTACAGGAGCGAACCGGCGTCGCTTTCTCGCCGTCGCAGCTCGTCATGGCCATCGTGCAGTCGATCGTGATCGCTCCTCCGGCCGCCGGACTTGGCGGGCAACCGATGACGCCCGAGCAGCGCGCAGCGGGCTTCCAGCAGCTCGTCGGCAGCACGCTCGCCGCCGTCGACTTCGACGGCAACGTGATCGCCCTGCTCGAGCGCGGCGGAATCGGCGCGAACCTGTCGCCGGCGTGGGCCGTCGGAATCGGCGCCGTCGCCATCATCGGCGGCGCGTTCCTCTACCGGACACCGAAGGCCGCCAAGGAGCAAGCTCCAACCGCGGCCGCACCGAGGGCCGCGACACCGCCACGGCAACAGGCAGCGCCCGAAGGAGCGAAGACGTGAACCCGCTCGCAAGGCTTTGGTCCGGTCTGATAGGTACAAGCGGACCGCGCGACCCGCACCAGCGGCGAGTGCGGACTCACGAGCTCGTCGGCCGCGGTGAACGGTGCCACGACCGAGCCAAGAAGGCCGCCCGCAAGCGAGCCGAGGCGTCGCGACGGAGGAACCGAGCGTAATGCTCCGTCTAGTCTGCAGAGTAGCGGCTACGGCGTGGGCGACGCTGCTCGCGTGGCAGTTCTTCGGCGAGCTCACACGCGGGGATCGCGGATGCTGGCGGATCCGGATCCCCGCGCCGTACACCGTCAAGATCGGCAAGTTCACGATCACTAGGGAGTAACGATGCCTAAGAGAAACAGGGAGTGCGGTCAGTGTGAGTGGTACAACGCAATTTACCAGGAGGACGAAGTGGTGGGCGGTACGTGTCACCGCTTTCCTCCGGCCGTGCTCCGAGACGAAGCGGACGAGAGTTGTGTGCTAGTGCAGTTCCCCCCGGTCGAATCCCAGTCCTGGTGTGGAAAGTTTAGGAGACGAGAGGAGTAGGCGTGGGCGGGCAGATGCACTTCGGCGACTACCGGCGGAAGGGGACACAGGCGTACAGGCTGTTGCAGCTACTCCGTGACATGAAGCCGCACACGGCTATGGAGATCGTCAGCGCCGTCGGAACACCGTCCGCGTCGACCGTCGTCTCCGGGCTTCGGATCGGGCTTGACCTGTTCGGCTCGCCGTACCGTCTCCCAGAAGCGGAGAAGATCCAGCTCGGAGACGGATCGTTGGTCAACGCCTACCGACTCGAGCAGCGCCGACCGATCGACCTCGAGCTGTTTGCAAGCGACGCCAGCGAGCCAGCGCGCGACCTGCAGGAGTGCGGAGCGTGAACAAGACCGACGCGATTGAGAAGATCATCGACGGCTACGCTGCCATCGACAGAACGCTAATGCTGTCTGGAATTGGACTCTCAGATGAACAGCACATCGCTGCCGCCCGCGCCGAGCTCGCCGCCCTACGCGCCGAGAACGAGCGACTCTCCAAGGAGAAGCAAGACGAGTTCGACATCGCAAGCGGATACTACAAGCGATGGCAGGCGGTAGCCGCCGAGAACGCGGCCCGGGCGGAAGAGATTGACCGTATAAGGGGCCACGCGACCGCGGCACGGGCTGAGTGGCAGGAGTGCGTCGACTGTGGCGGACATTGGGACCGCGTTCGCGTCCGGCTGGACGAGATTCTCGTCCACTCCGTACCGGCTAGCTCAACGAACGCGGACCAGGCGCGGAAGATCGCCGCGCTCAGAGAGGCGTTGCGCAAGGCGTGGTGCCTCCTCGATGTAGCCGAGCACAACGATCCAGTGACAGAGGAAGCGTTTCGCATCCTTTCCTCCTATGGAACAAATGACTTGTAGCACGCCAAAGCTCATCGCGATCGTGGGGAAGTCGGGGTGTGGCAAGACGTGGGTCGCGGCGCGCATGGCGGCGCTCCTGTCGCGGCCGCTTATCGTGATCGTCCACACACACCAGGATCCAAGCTACTTCGCGCACATCGACGAAGCGAGTACTCGCCTCGTCGGCGTACACCGCGGCGCGCCGCCGCTCGGGACGCCGTTCCTGCTCGACTGTATCGCCGCCGGTGTGCGGTACGTCTACATCTCGATCTATGAGCTCGGCCCGAACGCAGCGCGCGAGTGGCTCGACTCGCTCGTCCCGTCGCTCGAGGCGATCGGGAACCTCGCCCTCATCGTTGACGAGGCGCACCGCTTCTGTCGGCACGAGTACGTCCCGGAGCGGCTCGTCGAGCTGCCAAGGTGGGCGCGTTCGATCGGAATCGACGTCGTGTTCGTCACGCACCGCCTCGTCGACCTGTCGCCGGACCTGCGGACGGTGCTCACGTACCTCGTGATGTTCCACTCTGACGAGCCGCGCGACCTCGACGAGTGCTCGCAGCGGCTTGGGATGGATCGGGCGTGGGGCGACGCCGTCCGCTCGCTCTCTCCCTACGAACACGTCGTGATCGACCTCGAGCACGGCCGGCGATCGCCGGTGAGGGTCGTGTGACACCACGCTCCGCGAAACCGCGCCACAAGTGACGCCTCGGCACGCCACACGAGCGCGCTCGGCCCGTCCGAGGCGATTCTAGGGCCTCTACAGTCGATCGGCTTCACGGCATATGTACGCGCTTCCAACGCTCGCTCTCCCGCAACCTCCGTCCCGCGTTCGCGGGTTTTCTCCACGTTCGCACTACACGCCACGCTATGCGAGATCCCATCGTTGTTTCCGACACCTGAGTCCAATCAGGAGGAGGATTCGATGGGCAAGATCTTTGGAGCAGCGAAGGAAAACATGGGGATCGTCGCCGGCGGTGTCGCCGGAGTCTTCCTTGCGGGGATCCTCGTGAACGTCGTCAACAGCGCCACGAGCTCCGTCCTCGGCACGTCCGGGGCGAAGTGGTCGGGCGCCGTCGCCGGGGGCGTTGTCGCCGTCGGCTCATTCTACGCCGCCTCGCGGATGCGCAAGCCGGACATGATGGTCGCTTTCGGCGCCGTCGCGCTCGCGTACGGCATCCAGGGCGTCCTCGGCGCGATCGGCGCGACCACGTCCTCGTAAGGAGGGATCACACGACATGGCAAACCGTTCCGTTTACCTGCCGAACACCGTGCTGTCCCTCACAACGACCGGCGTGACCGGCGCCGACTTGTCGGCCGCCGTCGTCGGGAAGGCGTTCTACTACACCATCCCCGACGGAGAGGTCGTCGCTCTGCCGCGCGTCATCCGTCCGAAGATGAAGCTCTGCGACACGACTTCGGCCACGGAGATGCCGAGGGACACGGTCTGGGGATTCGGCCTCATCACGACGCTCGACCCGAACCGCGTCGTTCCGATCGGGCACCAGATGATCCCCTACACCAACTTCCTCGACCTGTCGCTCGCCAATCAGGGCATGGACGACTACGAGCGGCAGACCACGTTCCAGATCTGCCGCGAGGCTCCGATCATCATCTTCAACCAGGACGAGACCCTCGTCTTCCAGGTCTACTCGGCGACGGGGACGCTCGACATCTCGGAGTGCACGATCGAGATCCCCGTCTTCAAGGGCCGCGCCGGCGACATCTCGCGCGAGCTCGCGTGGCGCTACGCAGAGATCGGCCGATAGGGAGGCGACGATGTCCAGGGTGAATGGTGTCCCCGTCGTCCTCCAGCGGGCGACGATGCTCTCGGATCAGCTCACGCTCGCCTCGAACACGGCGAACGTCCTCACGCCGATCCTCACGTACATCGTGCCGCGCGGTCAGGTGATCGAACCGGACCTGTCGAAGCCGTTCTTCATCGAGCTGGCGACCCGCGAAGAGATCACGCCGGCCGGGTACTCGACCCACGCGGCCCAGGCGACGGCGTACATTCCCGTCCGCGCGTACAAGATCGACAGCGTCGCGTACGCCGACGGCGTCAAACAAGGCGTGTACCTCAAGTCGTCAGGGGCGGCCCGCACGATCACCGCGGTCGCCGACCACGTCGACTCGACCTCGGCCGGCTCGATCACCTGCTCCGACGAGACGAACGCGGCACACATGTACTGCTACGTCCCGTGGGCGTCCGGCGAGTTCATCGTCCGGATCAAGGCCCCCGGCGCGCAGGGTGAGCTCTCTCGGAACATCTGGGAGGGCGACATCCGCACGCTCCACGAGGTCAACCAGCGGCGCGACAACCGGCCGCTCTCGTGGGGGTGTCCGATCCCCGAGAACTTCAAGATCGAGATCCTGTTGAAGGCGGCGTGGGTCGCGTACTGGGCGAACGGATGCAGCTCCGGCGCGATCAACCTGCCGTTCGCCGACGTCGAGATCCCGTGCCTCAACTCGCCGATGTCCGCGTGGAACGCACGCGGCGACAAGGTGACAGCCCAGAGCGTCATCCGCAACGCGCTCGAGTGGGTCAGCGGGTACTAGGAGGAAGGCCGTGGCGCTCCTCGACCTCCTCCTGACGAACGCTACGACGTCATCCGGCTCGGCACGACCGGGCCGGATGGCGTCCGCCTTGTGGAGGGCATGATGGCAGTCCCGTCCGCCGCCGAACGAAAGAGGATCATGGACGCGGCGCTCGCCGCGGGGAAAACGGCCGCCGCAGCCGCCGCAACGAGAGGCAAGAGCCTGTCGCAGCAGCTCGCCGCCTCACAGGCAGCGACGAAAACGACAGCTCAGACGCTCGCCACGGCGGCGAAGAAGACGACCACCACGACGAAGCCAGTCACCACCACGGCGCCGACAACGGCCGCGGCACAGAACAACGCCGCGAACACGTCGGGAGCGGCAAGCGACCCAGCGCCGGCAAAGCCGACCGTGACCACCAACGTCGTCACCGTCTCCGTCGGCGGCGTCACCTACGAGGTACCGCAGGCTCTCACAGCGATCGCTACCCAGATCGTCGCGCAGCCGATCGTCGCGCAGTTTGCGACGCTCGGAACAGCTCCGGCGAACGACGAGAGCGTAGTCCACATAGCTACGACACCAGAAGCGCTCCAAGCAGGGCAGGTCACGCAGTTCCTGTCAGCGCTCACGGGTTCGACTGCCACTTCAATCAGCAGTATCGCTCCAGCGGTGGCCGGAATAACAGGAACGCCTGTAAGGAGTTCATCGTCTGTAGCTTCTGCAATTGCGAATGCGCTTCTACGGGTGCTAACTGGAGAGCCATCCGGAGGGAACGAAGGATCGGCAGACACGTCAGGTGATGCTCTCGCGCCTCCCGGATCAATCGGCGGATGGAACGAAGGATCGGCAGACACGTCAGGCGATGCTCTCACGCCGCCGGGATCGAGTAGCGGTGGGAACGAAGGGTCTCCGACGACGTCACCGGACACACTCGCTCCGGCGCCCGTCGGCGGCCCCGACACCACCGAAGTCTCCCCGTCGATCGGCGACGCGCTGTCGCAAATGCTGACGCCGAAGCGGCTCCTCGTGTTCGGGATCCTCGGCCTACTCACCGGAATCTGGCTGATAGGGAACTGACATGGCGAACAAAAGCACGACCGAGAAGAGCTCGATCACCTTCGCGAGTGCCGTCGACTTCATCGGCAAGCTCGCGACGGCGATCAAGTACGGCGGCGACTACACCGTCTCGCTCGGGCCGTACGCCTCGAGCCTCAAAGTCACGCGCGGCTCATCGGCGTCGACGTCGGCGCTCGGCAAGGTGCTCCTCTACGGAGGGATCGCCGTCGGCGCCGTGCTCCTGATCGTGATCCTAAAGGACTGACATGAACGGGACCGAGCTACCAATCCGGCAAATCGTGATCGACCTCGGAGTCGTCGGCAAGACGACGATCGAGAACTTTGAGATCTGCTCGTGGTGCGTCGAGACGATGACCGGCGTGTCGGGATACACGTACCTGTCGCGCAGCTCGAACGACATGGACCCAAGCGCGATCCCGATCACTCCGGGCAAGTCGCAGCAGATCGGCCGGACAGGGGCGACGACATGGTACGTGTGGAACCGCGTCGCACAGACCGGGCTCACCCTCATCCTCACCCTCGGCGGGCCGGGAACGAGCGTCAACCCCGGCTACTCGACGACGTCCGGCTCGGCCAACGCCGAGAACCAAGCCCTGCAGCTCGCCCAAGAGACCGCCGCGGCGACCGCGGCCGCCGCGATCGCGCTCGAGCTCGCCAACCAGACATCGCTCGCCGCCGGGCAGGTGACGGTCGGCGCGACACAGGTACAGCTCACGGCGCAAGCGATCGACGACGGCTACGAAGTCTGCATCAAGGCACTCGTGACGAACACCGGGACGATCTACCTCGGCGTGACCGGCGTCCTGACGTCGACAGGATTCGAGCTGTCGGCCGGCGAGTCGATCAGCCTACGGATCACGAACTTGAACCTCGTGTACGCGATCGCAGACGCCGCCGCGCAGAAAGTCTGCTGGATCGTCGAGAAGGCGGCGTGAGGAAGGTGAACGAACGATGAAGCTCAACAAGATGATCGAGATGCTCCTGTCGCTCGGGCTGCTCGCCGGGGCGGGGTACCTCGCCTACAAGTACGTTCTCCCGAAGATTCTAGGCGGAGTCGCGGATTCTGGAGGGGCGACACGCGAGATGCTCTCGGGATCGTGCGCCGGCGGCTCGTGCAGCGCCGACAAGTACAACGCCCTGCTCGACGACGAGAGCGACGCGGGGACCGCGGCGCTCGTCGCCGAGGCGCAGAGAGATGGCCTCTCGACCGCCGGAATCGGCGGACTTCTCGCCAACGCCAACCAAGTCGTCACCGCGACCACCCTCATGCTGCAGCGCCAGCTCGGGAAGATCTTCGCGACGCAGACGAGCGCGGCGGCCGGCGGCGGAAGTGGCGACCAGCGCAGACTCGACGCGATGTAGGGAGAGCGATGGCCAAGAAGAAGCACAAGGGGCTCGGAAAGGTCGCACTGATCGGCGGGATCGGCCTGCTCGCGTACTACGGCTACAAGAAGGGCTGGTTTACCTCGATCACGGACTGGATCTCCGGCCTCGGTGACGGGTCCAGCTCGAGCACCGACACCTCGACGACCGACACGACGACCACGGACACGACAGCCGACGGTACCGGCACGAGCTGGTGGGAGAGCCTCATCAACGGTATCTCCGACCTGTTCGGCGGGTCGTCGGACGCCTCCGGGGGAGGAACGGGCCTCGGAGACATCCTCGACGATGTCTCGGAGTGGTTCGCCGGG